>Ga0208316_1000875_pt1 | contig 21285 bp, 25 predicted proteins | sample MalvireepMed_231_FD_184240 | JGI IMG/M metagenome (GOLD analysis project Ga0208316, IMG submission 184240) | Marine viral communities from the Global Malaspina Expedition - Malaspina viral metaG DeepMed_231 (SPAdes) (version 2) | ecosystem: Environmental > Aquatic > Marine > Oceanic | place... | reverse complement strand
GTGCGGCATGGGTTAGTTACGTAGACGCGATTAGTTCATAAGGAGGAATAACATGGCTGAAACGAAAGATCAAAATGGAACTTTATATATTGGTCAGGAAAGCGCCAAGGACGGGTTTTTCACCCATCAGGTAACCATAGACGGAAATCATTACATTGAATCGGCTGTGCTGGCCGGACCAGTTTCCTATACGGGAACGGTGACAATAACAGGTAACGTGGTCATAGTATGAGTACATTAAACGTAGATAAGGTAGATCCCAGTACGGGAACGGCATTAGAAATTGGCAGCTCGGGCGATACCATAACAGTACCATCAGGTGCGACTTTCGCTGTTTCAGGAACAATGAACGCCTCATCCATCACAGCAGGAACTGTGGCAACAGCTCGTCTAGGTTCAGGAACAGCTTCTTCAAGCACGGTATTATACGGAGATCAGACTTATAAAGCAGAACCGACTGGAGTTGCTCTTACAGGATCAACAGATAATACAGTTGTAACTGTAACGGGAGCAGATGCAATACAAGGCGAAGCTTCCATGACTTATGATGGAACTACACTTGCATTAACTACATCAGGTGGTGGAATAAAATTAGATAATTTAGCATCTAGTAATGTTAATACTTTAGATTATTATGAGAGAGGTAGCTGGACACCAGCAGTTGTGGGAGGAACAAAGGGAATAGATACTACTTATGAAGCGTCTTATACAAGAATTGGAAACAGATGTTGCATAACTTTTTATGTAGATGTGAACTCCTCTGGGGACAGTACTCAAATGCAATTTTCTGGACTTCCTTTTACTGTATCTGGAAATGGTTCAGATTATGCAGTATGTAGATATATTGGCACTGCAAGAGTGGTTGCTTGGGGTGGAGCTATGGAAGCCTCAACATCATTGAAATTTTTCAAAGAAGACGATACTGCAATGCCTCAAAATGAAATGGGGAGTCAGCATATTCAACTTTCAGTTACATATGCTTGCTGAAGGATAATTAAAAGGAGGTAAAAAATGGCATTAACCAAAGAAAATGAAATAAACAGGATTGAAGTTGTAACTGAATATAAGCATATTCAAGTTAGAACGGATACCGTGATAAAGGAAGATGGGAAAGAACTTTCCCGTGCAGCCCACAGACACGTTATTCATTGTAATATTTCTGATGAAGATTTAGCGAAAGAACACGCTGATGTTCAAGCAGTAGCCAATAGTGGTATTTGGACGCAAGCAGTTAAAGATGCTTATACCGCTAAACTAGCAGAAAGTATATAGGATAATAAATGGCAGAAATTCGTCTAAAAAGTACCGGCACGATAAAGCTTTTCGAAAATGATAATACAAGCAATATTACCATAGCCTCACCGGCGAGTCTGGGTGCTGACAGGACAGTAACACTTCCTGATGCGGACGTGACTTTGGCCAGTGGAACAATGAATGATGCCACTAATCTTTCAGGAACGGTACCTATAGCAAACGGTGGAACAGGATCGACTTCAACAACTTATGCAAATTTAACTTCTAATGTTACAGGAACACTTCCAATTGCCAACGGCGGAACAAATTCTACATCAACAACCTACTGCGATCTGACAGCTAATGTAACAGGTAATCTGCCTGTGGCGAACCTTAACAGTGGAACATCGGCTTCTAGCTCGACGTTCTGGCGGGGTGACGGAACTTGGGATGCTGCTGGTGGTGGTCAACTGACATTAATCGAACACGCTGTTTTAGGTTCAGCTGCTAATTTTGTTGTTGATGATATATTTACAACTACTTACAGAAACTATCTTGTACTCTTTCAGAATGTCAGAGCTTCAGCAGATGGCAATAATTTACATTTTAGATTTAGAACAGGCGGAGCTTCTGGCTCAACTGACTCGTCTGCTCAGTATAGATATGCAAGTAGATATTTTGATGATGATGGACACCAAGCTAGTAATACAGGTGTAGACCAAACACAGTTTCAAATAGCAGATGGTTCAGAATCGGCTGGTGATTGGAAAGGTTTTTGCGGCACATTCACATTTTATAATCCGTTTGGAGGAACTTCTACAAGATATACTGGCAACGGAAGTTTCATAAGGTCGGATGTAACAGATTGTGTTGCGAGTTATAATGCAGGACATTTTGATAGTAATACTTCTTTTACTGGTCTAGATGTATATTATTCAGCCACCACCGTAGCTGCTGGCTCAGAGATGACAATTTATGCGTGGAAGAGTAGTTAGGGAGTAGTTATGGCAGAAAATTATAAAGTTTGGGATAATATTGTTGGTTTAAGAGATATGACACCAGAAGAAAAATCACAAAGAATAAAAGATGTTGATGAATGGAATAGTGATGCTGAAAAATTAAAACGCATTAAACATATCAGACAACGAAAATTACAAGAAACAGACTGGTGGGTATTCAGAGGTCAAATGACGGAAGCAGAGGTGGCGTGGAGACAATCTTTAAGAGATATACCGACTACATATTCTGCTAGTGATTATGATGCTTTATTAGAAATAGAAGGCAAGGTGGAAAACAAATCACTTAAACATTCAATATGGAGTAAACCCTAATGGCCTCAGTCTTAAAAGTCGACAAACTAGATCCCCAAAGCGGAACGGCGTTGGAGATTGGTACGTCAGGTGATACGATTTCAGTGCCGTCAGGCGCAACACTGGACATCAGCGCATCCACCCTGACACCCCCAGCTACTATGCCCGCAAGTTCAGGTATTAATTTTACAGCTTTGAACGCAACGAATCTCGGATCCGGAACGGTTCCAACAGCTAGGCTGGGCAGTGGAACGGCTAGTTCAAGCACGGTATTATACGGAGATCAAACTTACAAGGCGGAACCTGGTGGTGGAAAAATTTTGCAAGTGCAATATACTTTAAATACCTCTCCAGGGTCTACTTCTACATCTAGCACCAGTTTTGTAACTTGTGGAACTACGGTGGACATAACCCCGTCAGCCACTTCAAGTAAAATCTTATTAAATTGGATGAGTAACAGTTTAAATAGTAATGCAACCAATGATGAGTGCATATTGACTTTTTATAGGGACAGTACGCAATTAGAACAAATTTATGACCTTCAAGCGTCAACCACGTCTGGTTGGTATGGAACTCCGATGATTTATGTGGACGCTCCAAGTTCAACAAGTGCGATAACATATGATGCCAGATTTAGGGCATATCAAGCAGGTCAAACTGTTTATGGGTCGCATGGTAGTTTTATTTCTCTCATCATAGCAATGGAAATAGACGGGAGTTAATGAACAGATGGAAAACCTAGAAAAATTTTGGAAAGCGTTATTTACTTTAAAACCTGATGTTGAGGCGACTGTTCACGGAGATGTAGATTCACAGGAAAGTTTTGATAAGATTGAATGGGTTACTGGAGTGGAGAATGGTGCCTCCATAACAACTAAAGTCAATCCTCATTCAGAACTTACTTGGGAAGCAGTCAACGCTGAAATGAATAAAGTTAAAACAGAATATGACGCACAGGAATACGCAAGAAAAAGAAAAGCAGAATATCCTTCAATAGAAGAACTCGTTGTCGCATTATATGACACGGAAGACAAGACGGCAGTAGACGAGAAACGTGCTGAGATAAAACTGAAATACCCTAAACCGGGGGCCTAGATGTCTTTCGGTGCGGGAGCCATTGCCTCATTAGCTTTTGCTGAGACGAGCGAAATACTGACCGTTGTGGAACCTACGGGAGTCTACGCGGAAGTTGCTCTGGGAACGGTGACGGTCACAGGGCACGCCACTGTGGTACCAACAGGAGTTACGGCTGACGCCGCCGTGGGATCACCTACGGTGACAGGAACGGCAACGGTAACGCCTACGGGAGTTACAGCCGATGCGGACGTAGGAACGCCTACGGTTACAGGAACGGCGGTGGTTACTCCAACAGGAGTTTACTCGACAGCTAACCTTGGAACTGTTACACTCGTATGGACAATTCATCCAACGGGAGTCTCGGCTGACGTCGCGCTGGGAACCGTTACGGTTTCAGGAACGGCGGTGGTCACCCCGACAGGAGTGGCGGCGAACGTTGCAGTGGGAACACCCATCCTGACCATCTGGAACAGGGTGGATGATGCGGGTGCGGCTACATGGATTGTGGTGCCAAAAACATAAGGAGATATAATGGCTGATTCGACGATACTAAATCTTGACCTTCAGACGACTGGCGCTAACGCCGGAACGTGGGGCACCATTACAAATGAAAACCTTCAGAAAGTAGAAAAAGGAATCAAGGGATACAAGGCTGTTGATGTCGCGGGAAGCGGCACTACGAGCTTGACGGTCTCGAGTGGAACATCTGGAACAAGTGATGAGCAAAGCAGAGCCTCACTTAAATTAACGGGAACACTCACGGGGGCGATGGCCGTTGAATGCGAGGCCGTGGAAACATGGTACTTCATTGATGACGCCACCAATCGCGGGGCTGGGCCGTATGCACTGACCTTCGGGCCGGCTGGCGGAACAGCTGTTACTCTTGTGGCAACTACAGGATCAAAATATATTATTTACACGGACGGAACCACGGCGTTTGACGTACTCGCCGACGCAGGAAACATAAAGGCAGGGGGAACACTGACTAGCGCCGGAAACGTCAGCCTCGATACAGGAACATTTACATTCAACACTTCGGAAGGGGACTATGACGTACGCTTTGCGGGCGATTCTGAAACTAACCTTCTTTATATTGATGCCAGCACTGACCGTGTGGGAATTAATACAAACGCTCCAGGCGTTGATTTGGACGTCGTAGGAACATTCAGGGCATCAGGGAACACCGACATTGACGGCGGAACTTTCACCTTTAATACAACGGAAGCGGATCTCGATGCGCGTTTTGCCGGAGCAACTGAAACCAATCTTCTTTATCTGGATGCAAGCACAGATCGTGTAGGCATTAATACAGCGACCCCTACGGCTGATTTCAATGTGGAAGGGGATATTATTTTCAATGATGATGCCGGAACAAAGGATTTCAGGGTGGAGACTGGTGGGTCTGATGCTCAAACCAACATGTTTTTGGTGGACGGTTCAGCGGATAAGATTGGAATGGGGACAAGTGCCCCTGCCAATGCACGCGTGGAGATTAAGCAAGCTGGCACGACCGCAGCCATTACATGCCTGAATTTGAACCAGTTGGATACGGATAAAGGATTTATCTATTATGAAGGAACTTCGGCAGCTGACAGTTCAGCCAGTCTATCTTCCTCAACCGATACAGGTGGTGGTAAGGTAGGGGCCATTAGAGTAAGTATTAACGGAACTGATCGTTGGATTAGATTTTACGATTCAGCAGTATAGGAGTTTAAATGCCACTTATCAAGATGCCATTTCAGCCCGGTGTTAATAAGCAAGTTACAGAATATGGCGCCGAGGGGACGTGGTTTGATTCAGACAACATGCGTTTTCGCTACAGTCTTCCTGAGAAGATTGGTGGATGGGACAAGGTAACGAGTGACGCGTTGCTAGGTGCCACGCGTGGAATCGTGACATGGTTCTCGCTGGACGGCGACCAGTACTCCATCATAGGAACAAACAAAAAACTTTATCTCTTCGCACAGGGGGCGTGGTATGACATAACCCCAACCCGTGCGACTGGGACAGGAAACATCACAGGATTTGAAACTGATTCAACAACTTCCGTAGAGATAACTGACGCCGCGCACGGCGCGATTGAAGGAGATTTTGTAACGATTGACACCGTGTCCGGTGCAGTCAATGGAATTCCCGCCGCTAATCTCGAAGGAGAATTTGAAATTCAATCAGTAACATCTACCAGCGTATACACCATCATTGCCAAATCTGCCGCTACAAGCACTGGTGCGGTGGTTGCTACTGCAAATGCCACTTATGAAATAAACACTACCCCAGCCACTTCCATTCTAGGATACGGCTTTGGTGCGGGCCCGTGGGGAGGCGCTTCAGGAGGCCCAGGATGGGGAACATCACGTTCAACATTAGCTGCTCCCAACAGCGTTCAACTGGATTCAGGTAAATGGTCATTTGATACTTGGGGCGAGGACGCCCTCTGCCAGTACCTCAACGGCAAGCTTTACTACTGGGACACGTCAGGAGGACTTGCGGATCCCATGACTAACATCGCGACCAACACGACGGTTTCAAACGCACCCACCAAAAGCCGTGGAATGCTTGTTTCAGGAACGGATCGTTTCATTGTCCTTTTCGGGACGGAAACGACCATAGGGGACACCTCCACGCAGGATGACATGTTCATTCGGTGGTGCGCGCAGGATGATGTCAATACATGGACGCCTACCGCAACGAACACGGCAGGCTCACAGCGACTGACGGACGGAAGCAAGATTATTTCCGCCAAGCGTTCGCGTGGCGCTGTTTTGATATGGTCAGACACGGCCATGTACCAAATGCAACTGATTGGTGCTCCGTTCATTTTCGGATTTTCACAATTAGGTTCCCATTGCGGAGCAGTAGGTTTGCACGCTGCCATTGACATTAACGGCGTGGCTTACTGGATGGGCCGTGATTCTTTCTTCAAGTTTGACGGCACCGTGCTTAAAATTCCATGCTCCGTGGAGGATTATGTATTCACGGACATTGACGAGGCGAATCAGAAGGATGTTTTTGCAGCGGCAAACAGTGAATTCAACGAGGTTACCTGGTTTTATCCCACAAACGGGGCATCACAAGTGGATCGCTGCGTGACTTACAACATCAAGGAAGACGTGTGGCAAGTGGGGACTCTCGCGCGAACAAGCTGGGCCGATAAGGGAGTCTACAATTTTCCTTACGCAACAACTTACGCGCCGACGGACACGGCAACTACGATTACAACAATAACAGGACTTACGGCGGGAAGAACTTACATGTACGCGCAGGAGAAAGGAAACAACGCGGACGGCGCGGCGATGACTTCATACGTGGAGTCAGGAGAATTTGTCATTCCGCAGGGAGGGGAGCACCTCATGTCGATCAAAAGATTCATTCCGGACTTTAAGAACCTTTCAGGAACGGTGAATGTTTCACTGAAGTTCCGCGACTATCCGGCGTCAACGCAAAGAACCAGTGGTCCTTTTCCTGTGACGTCAAGCACGACCAAGGTTGACACGCGTGCGAGAGGACGGCAGGGGGCGATACGAATAGAAAGTTCGACGCTTGACACGGCGTGGAGATTTGGAACCTACCGTGCTGAGATCAGGCCGGACGGAAGAAGATAATGGCGCAGATAACTCTGCCACGTCTGCCGCAGGCACCCCAGGAATATGACGCGGCTCAAATTAATTCTTTAATCAATACATTGGACTTGTTGATTCAACTTTTAAATTCATCGTACACTCCGGAACAGTTAAGATCGGAGGACGAAGCGTTGACTTGGTTCATGGCTGACTGATGGGACAGCTTTTTACAAATGCTGTCCAGGTTTTAGGATCAGTTGGGGATAACACGGTATACACCGTGCCTGACACGAAGACGGCAATCGTGAACGGAGTGAGAAGGACTGAGCTGGCGGGGAACACCCCCACCTACATCATTAAGCTGGAGGATGAATCAGCCAACCTGTTTTATCTCACACCTCCGATAGCTGTTGCGGCCTATTCAACCGCGACCGTGTTTGACAGGCCGTTTACGATGGGGGAAAAGGAAAAGATTGTCGTAAACACGACGGCGGCGGACGAATTTGATTTCTTTTTCGCCATTTTGGAGAATGATAGGGGGTCAAGAAACCTGTACAGAAATGTCATGACTGACTTGACTACGACGGATTCCACGGCGCTCTACACGGTTCCGGACGGCAAGACCGCCATCTTGAATTCATGGAGGATAACGAACACCAACGCCTTGGCGGCGGCGGCAAGCTACGTCTATGTCACCAACGCCGCAGGCACTGATTTTGTCTGGAACTCAGGAACGATCGCCGGCTACACGACGGTGCAGACAGTGAGCAGGCCGCATGTCATGAGGGAAAAAGAGAAGATTAAAATTAAAGCGGGAACGGCCAATTACCTGCATTCCGTGGCTTCTTTGCTTGAAATAACAATAACGGAGGTATAGTATGGACAATGTAATGTCGGAACAGATAGACCAACCCAGCATCACGCCGGAGAGTTAAGGATTGATGATGAAGAAAATACTTGATATAAGGAGAAAATATGCCTATAAATGATGACGGAGTAGTGGAATACGTGACCATCAACGGGGAGAAGGTTCCCCAGATCGTGGTACCGGCGGAAGTCACTATTACAAACACACTGACAGGAAAGGAATACGGCTCCGACAAGGAAGCCGAAGACGACGTTTCTGACCCTGCGACTGCCACGGCTGTTCACCACATACGACGTGACGTGAAAGTTCAAGTGGCGATTCATAAAGTACTGAGTGCGATAGCGGGGAAAGTATAATGGCAAATCCACATTTCGATAGAGAAACAATCACAGAAGACATTGGGTTTAGAGGACCTCACGTTGATTTTAATAACTACGTAGCCCCATTTGATGATGAAGTTACTATTTCAGACATACCTAGTGCATATGATAATAGGTGGCAGCAAGGTTATTTTTCGGATCCTGATTTCGGACCGGCAGGAGGACCTCCAGAAATTACTGACGTACCTAGCGCATATGATAATAGGTGGCAACAAGGTTATTTTTCTAATCCTCATTTTGGACCGGCAGGAGGTCCGCAAGGAATAGAAACCCTGTCTCCACAAACATTTCCAGGACTTGGAAATCTTCCTGTATCTCAACCATGGGCAACGGAGTTCAAGACCGGCATGATGGATGATGACATGATGGATGACATTATGCTGGCAAAGATTTATCAAAGTGGCGATCCAGGAATGATTAACAAAGGATCGAAGTGGAATTTTATGCCGGGAGGAGATCCTCTTTGGGATGAAGTATCCCCACAAGGAGAGGCAATAAACACAGTACTTGAGATGCCAATAATACAACAGATGATAACAGAAGGTGGATTTAATTATGAAGATTTTATGAGAGTAATTCCTGAGTGGTTAAGAAGAGAGTTACCAAGGGATGCTTTTCAAAGCAAATCTGATTTCATGAATCAACAACCAATCACGGTGATATAAATGGGCTGGCTGGACAAGGGATTTAAAAACATATTAAAGGGCGGCAAGGACTTATTGTCAAGCCCGGCAGGAATCATGGCGCTCGGCGTCCTGGCTCCTTACGCGGCGCCGTGGATGACAAAAGTAGGAGGGATGAAAGGACTGGGGATGCTGAAATCCCCGATGATCTCGAACGCCCTCAAGAACGCGGCGATGAACTACGGGATCGCGACACTGACGGGATCGAAGCATCCTGGAAAGGCGGCGATGTGGGCCGGTGCGGCGTCACTGCCGTTCACCTATATGCAGGGAGCACAGGCCGCGAAACAATACAATCAACTGGGACTAGGAGGGGACAAGAAAAACTGGTATGATTTCGCCCGCGGAAATGTCGGCGATACGGTTACAATGCCAGGAGCTGTCACTCAATCATATAATATTCCTAAAGGAATGGAAGGAGTGTATCCCGGATATGGAGTGGGACCTTCAGGATATGCAGAAGGTGCTGAAATGTTGGGATCAGCCCCTAGAATATCTTCTAGTTTTGGACCATCAACAACCACAGACTTAGCCAGCAAAGGAATTAATATGGATTACTTCACACGTGACCCAAGTGCCGCTCAAATAGTGGCGACACAGTCAGGAGGAATAGGAAGACTTCCAGCGGCGCTAGGACTCGAGAACATCGACGTCATGGCGTCACTCGTTCCGCAGGTCGCAGGACTGTACGGCGGAAGGATGAGCGAAGAGGAGCTATGGCTCGCGTCCCAGGAGAAACAGATCAGGATGTGGGCGTTCCAATTCGGAATCCCTTACGAGGAAGCGAAGGAAATCTGGGCTGAAGGATGGAGGAATCCATACTACACTACCAATACGCCAGCGGGCTACGGAGGATTCCGTAACCGCGGCGGCTACATAGACGACTACACCGCAGGTGGAAAGGCCGTTGGTCCGGGGACCGGGAAATCCGATTCCATACAGCCAGTGGCGCTCTCCAATGGTGAGTTCGTCTTCACCGAAAAGGCAACAAACAGGTTTCCAGGGGGAGCGGACGGACTTTATTCATTGATGAACAGGCTCGACCCTGAATCAGAAACACCACAGGAGGCACGCGCATAATGGTAGTAGGAGCTTATCCATCCGGAACAACGATGGGAACACAAACCAGCGGAATGTCGCCAGAAATGGAGGCGAAATTCCTATGGCTCATGGACCAGGCGAGGGAACTCGCCAGACCGTCAGACGCAGGACCCCTTCCGGCGCAGCAGGTCGCTGAATTTACCGACAAGCAGAAACTCGCACTGGAGAACGCCTATAAAGGAATAGGGGCGTGGGAAGATTATCTAGGAAAGATGCCCACGTTTGATGAGCAGGGAAAACAGATTACACAGGGAACAGGGATGGTTCAGGACTTCGATCCTGAATCCTACAAAGATTATTTGGATCCGTATCAGGACTATGTAACGCAGGGGATAGAGAAACAATATGATACGGCGATCAATCAAGCCAACCTAGGCGCCGCAGGAAAGGGAGCCTTCGGTGGATCACGACAAGGAATCATGAACGCTGAATTACTCGGAGGAAAGGCGCTCGGCGTCGGCCAGTCCCTTTCACAGGGATTCGGCACGGCCATGGGATTAGCGAGGGGGGACTTCGAAAATAAAATGCAACGGTATGGCACAGCCGCAGGAATGACACAGCAACTCGGACAAGGGGACATCGCGTCCCTCATGGGGGCTGGATCAATCGAGCAGCAGCGCAACCAGCAGGTGCTGGATGCCGAGTACCAAGCAATGCTGACCAACAGGTATGACCCAATGCAAAGATTTGGATTTATGTCCGACATCTTCCGCGGCGTACCGTCCGGTCAAATGTCAACGACCATGGGAACCTCTCCACAAACAAATCCACTATCACAGGCGCTAGGCGCGGGAATTTTTGGAGCAGGAGTCGCACAGGGTTGGCAGAACGTATAGGGGGATAGATGGTAACTTATCTCAGACCTCTTTTCAAAGTCGGCTATGAAGCCATGCGTGCGGCGATCAAAAACAGATCAAAATGGCCCGGAGGAGCACGTGACCTTGCAGGGACGCGGCAGCTTCTAGGCACTTCAACAAAAGACGTTCAATCATTCGCAAAAAGAGGATGGCAGACTTATCTGGGACTGGAAGGTCTTGATGAATTAGCCGGCGATAAACTTGAAGCCGTGCAGGAGGACACAAGTCCCCAATTAATTCCGCTTCCTGGAAAGATGGGTCCTGTTGACAAGCCCGTGATTGAAGAAAAAGTAGAAGAAGCAGAAATAATAAACAAGAACAATCAGGACGACGTCGTCATCACGGACGGAAGCGAAGGAAACGCGGCGGCGACAGGAGTCGCGACGGTCGCGGCAACCAATAATCCGGACGCCAACAGCGTGGAGAATGACAGCGTGATCCGCGTCAACGCGTACAAGGACATCATAAGGCAGTTCATCGGAAGCGGAGATAAAGGGGAGCGAATGCAGAAGAGCGCCCTTCTCATGCAGATAGGCGGAATGCTCATGGCGGGAAAGTCAGATGATCCCGGCCTCCGCGGTTTCACTGAAATCGTAGGACAGGCCGGCATACAGGCGGCACCGATGCTTTTTGAGATGGGAGTCGAGAAAGGAAAATCAGAGAGAGAAATAGGACAGGCGGCGTTGCAGCTCTACATGTCCCAGATGGACGACGGAAAGCGAACAGGTGACTTCGTTGCGGTATGGGACAATGTTTATGACATGAAGGACGGAGCGTTGCAGTATGACAAGTTCAGCGGCGCACCAATAATCAAGAACAGGCACCTCGTGAGCCAGTTCCGCGCGAACAGCTCGGAGATGGACTTCTTCATGGACCAGAATAATGCACTAGGATATCCACGCTACACGTTCCAGCCGTCAAGCGGCACTGGCCCGGGTATGTTTGGGATCACTTCACCGGGTGGTGAACAGTCATCAGCTTATCTCTTGAGCAAGGCGCAGCGTGATCAGATGATCAAGTTCGCAGGCTACTTGAACAGGCCCATAACTGCAATGGCGTCAACCATTCTTCCAATGATGATTGAAGGAAGAAACACCCTCATTGGATACCCAGGAGCCCTCGGTCGTACCTTTGGTGGTACGGCATACATCGCGGCTGACATGGCTAAGATGGTCAGCGCCGGATTCGGCGAAGATGCGATGATGAAGACTGGCGATGACACCTACGCCGTAAACAGAAGCAGCTCATTAGGAAAATTTTATAATCAGATATTAGGAAACGGAGTCGAGGGAGCGGAGTACAATTCCATCAACGCCGATGGCGGCATGAACAGTCAAGGCATTACAGGAATGTCCATGGGAGTTTTGGAGGCGGCAACCCCTGACCAGTTTGTTGAAATCCCCGGCATGGGAAACATGCCTGTCTTCGTTGACAGAGCGGGAAAATACGGGGTGAAGGGCGCGGCATACCTCACTAAAAGTGATCTCGAAAAAGCCCTCTTCGATCCGAGAAAAACACAGCTTGAAATCTTCGAGACAACCCTTGGTCTGATGCTGGCAAGAAGCCGTCAGCCAACCGGTCGTATGTTGGCGGATGTTTTGAGACGATCCTTTAAGGAAACTCAAATGACTTCAATTCTCGACTACGCATCTAACAGCCCTGAGGCGGTCATAGGAAAGTACATGGGTCTCTACAATGAGATTTACACTAACATGACGGGCGCACTTGACATGGCAGGCTTCATACCAAGCGAGGATGCAAGAACAAGAGCAGGACAGATTCCTGCACCTAAATCTTTCAACGTTCCTGGGGCGAAGGAAATGGCGCAGCAGTATTACACCATGCGTGATTTTGAAATGAGACAGGGAAACAGCATGTACAACACCTTCGGGCACGACATTCGAGGAATTGACATTCCATCCTACGGGGACTGGGCAGGAGGCCTAGGCGCAGTCGTGGGAGTGGACAACGCGGAAACAAGTAAGAGTTATGAGGAAGTGGTAGACTATTATGATCAATTATTTAATCCAACTAATTAATTATGGCAAACGAAGAGATTATTAAACGATATCAGGAGAGCGTCTTCGGACAGGGTCCTACGGGAGCAGAGGACGAGACCTTTACAAGTGTCTCTGAACAGGGAATTCCTGTCACAGGAGCGCAGGACATCATCCAGAGGAACCAGCCGTATGCAACGGATGCTCCATTGGCACCATTCCAGGCATTAGGAAACGTTCTTCTTCCAGGACAGCCGTTCGGAAAGAAAAACAGATGGCTGATGAACGCGGAGCAAAAGAAGATTCACGAGGCAAGGCAGATAGAATCACAGGCCTACATGAAAAAGAAGGACGAGGTCCGTGACCGACTGGGGATCATCTTTGATAAGGCGCAGAAAAGAATTGACGAAACAGATGATCAAGCAAAGAAAGATGAATACAGAAAGATGGTCCTTAAGGCGAAGAATGACATTCTCGCGGCATCAGGACTGACGGAAGCGGACTTCGCGCCAGTGAGCGCGCAGACCTATTCCCTCTATGATGAGGCAGGACTGTTCACGACCGCTCCAAATCCCTATCCCGTTGCGGAAGCGGCTGGGTATATGGGACTTGGGACCTACGGAAGCATCAAGGGATTCAACAAGGGAGTCAATCTAGGACTTGTCAAGAAATTTATGCAGGGAGCGAGCAAGGGATTTGTCAAAGGAAAAGGCGGATTCTGGGGCCGTGCTGCAGGGGCGATCGTTGGAGGAGCTCTCGGCGTAGGCGCCGCGGACTTCGGATATGAAATAGCGCTTGACATCATGAACCGTGCCGGAAAGGCGAAGGCGTACATGAAGATGGATCCAAAGGAACGATCCGGACTAGTGAATTCAATCGTCAATCCAATTCTTGCACTCACACCGGAGGCGCTGACCTTTGGAGACGAGGGAATCAACAGGCCATCCTTACCGGAGAGAACTCAAAACGCAGTCGATGCGATGGTGTTTGACGCCGCAATCAGCACGGCATTTTTCGGATTGCGTCCAGCGTATTTAGGACTTAAATGGATTGGCGGAGCAGCTGGTGGATTGAAAAAGGCGCCACCGGCATCACAATTGTACAAAGGCGACGACCCATTATCAAGAGAGTTATGGAAGGACTTGGGTGCCCCTACACCGCATGAAATACTTGCGGCTGAACAGGCACTGGCAAAGTTTGATCCTGTGGACATTCTAAAAGTAGGAAAGAAACCAGGAGCTATCTGGGCGAGCGGAGAAAGAAATCTTCCAGTGACGGAAAAAATTCAGATGAACATTCCCTTCATCGGCGGTGCGGCGACGCGCCTGATGAAATCAAAGGCATTCAACTGGCTTGGGCCGGCATCAAATAAATCCGAGGAATGGCTACCACCTTTGGAAACAATTGCTGGTACTACACTGCCAAGATATTCAGTGGCAGGACGACCTTACATCGGCACATTTGTAAACGCCTTCCAGCGTGTTCCTGCGTTCGGCGGACCAATAAGAGCAGGAGTTCAACTTGCTGGTGAAGCGCAAAGAATTCGTGCGATCAACATGCTCGGACGATTCGCGCCATACATCACCACAATGGAAATGGGGGTTGATTACCTCAAACTTTCAGGAAAGTCGGCGGAAGGATTCAGGAAAGCGGCTGTCAATTACGACAAGCAGATTTACGAGGCGGCGAAGAGTGCAGGCGCGATCATCAGTGACGACGCACTCGTGGCAACCACGAAGGAAATTCTTCACCGTGCCTCCAAGCTGACAGGAGACGCGAGAAAAGCCTACGGACCATTCACCAACTGGCTTAGAAAGCATGTCCTCAAGGCGGAGGAAGGATGGGAGACGGGAACAACGATCCTCAACCCAGGACGACGAAGCATCGGGGAATTCTATCAGCTGAAAAGAAAAATGGACAATGCGTGGGCGAGCAAGAGCTGGCAGAAAACAGCGGAGACAGGACAGCTGGGCGACGACATCGAGGCGCTTTACAAGGCGTTTGAAACGGACATTGGAAGCTTAGGAAACACGCCATTCAAAAACGTGACCAAGCTGTGGAAAGAATACGAGAACTTCCTCAGCAACGGCATGTTATTGTGGGGAACGAACGCCGGAAAGGCGATGCAGAACGTCAAGCGGTACGGGTTCAACGTGGTCGTGGGAAATAATCCTTCACGCGCAGGACAGCAAATGTTTGACACACTCATTGAGTCAACGGCGGCAGGAAAGCATTCCGGTGCCTTCATAAAGGAAAACCTCAGGGCGTTAAAGAACATCGTGGGTGATAAGGCCTACAATAAGGGATTGGGACACCATATAACCAAGCTGATTGACGATTCCATTTCAGAAGTGGAAGGAATTTTGTACATCAACCCCGACCTTTTAAACAACGCACTCGGACTTGGAAAAAGCGGAGGAAGAATGCAGCAGTTCTTCAAGGAAGCACTCCCAGGGCCAGTCGTAACGGAATACAAGATTTTTAATAACGCAAAGGGAAGATGGGAAAACTTCTACGAAGACCTGTGGGGTCCAGTCACGCAGCTGACACAAGCAGCGGAAAGGGCACCAGGAAAGATCTTCGGGGAAAACATCAAGGCCGTGCAGACACAGCTTCCTAAGTTCGAGGACTTTAAGAATCTAGCCACGGTTCTCGACCGGGTATTCAAGTATGGAATGCCGGCGCAGAGTACGTTCCTTGCGCGTTCAACAGTCCTTCAAGGACCGGCTGGCGCAATGAAATCGGGGTCTCCACTGGGTGCATTCGTTGCAGCTTATGGATCTTCTGCGGCAGGAGCCGCCAGCTTCGGAGCTGTTGGAGCGATGGCGCCTTTCTTCGGGTTCAGGTACCTAGGAAAGATTGTAACCAGTCCAATCCGCATAAGAAACTGGACGTATGCGATGGATGACACGCTTCCTGAAGTTCTTCGAGTTAGAAATTTTGAAAGGCTGATCCAGGCGATGCCGGATGAGTATGAGGAATGGACAGCGACGATGAAGGACATGGAAACAGCCAGCAGAAACCAGAACATGAGAAACCAAACAAAGAATACAATGTCAACAGCCATTGGCAACATGAACAAGGCGCTTCCTAACATACTAGGAAAAATAGGACAGGGACTGGATAAGGCAAGAGACATCCCTTACGTGACGGCACCTCCTTGGAAAGGGGGAGGAGCTCCACCACCGGAGATGAACCTTGACCAGATTCCGGAAGCCTACAGCAGCGGATCAGAGCTTGGGTCTTCCATAACAGGAAGCAACGTGATGAATCCAGGTGCGGCGGCGTCCCTCTACACAGGCGACACTGACGCGGCGTTGGCGAACCAGTATGGCGGAATGAACGAGGGGGGAATCGTCAGCAACCCCGTGATGGGGAACGACGGCAAGTTCACGGAGCCGCAGAAGGGAATCAATGACAACCCCTTCATGAAGAACGCCAAGGACAAGGGCGTACTAGGAGTAATGTAATGGTAAATCCTTTTGAAGAAACATTACAAGCGGGAAAAGTATCTGATGACTATAACATTGGAAGATTTGGAGAATTTGATAGATTTGAAGATGAAAGAGCTTTTATGCCTGAAGCCTTTGAAAGACCACAATCAACCATAGGAGGGTATGACAAGAAGTTTGGATATACTTTACCTTCATTCGAAAATGAAAATCCTGATAATTGGTTTTGGGGATATAATAATCCTGATGATGTAGTGCAAGAACAACAGCATGGTGTTTGGCCTTCTATAAAAAGAAATAGTCCTGAATGGGTTAAAGATATTGGCAAAGGATTGCACGACACAGGAAAGCTGTACTATGATCATGGGATGTATTCCGATGACATTCTGGACTTCTTCGGGTGGCAGCCTCAAGATAATTATTATAGTGAGTCCATGAATGAACGGTTTAATTGGGATCAACAATCAAAGATAGATCTTGATGAAATTTTCAGGAATTATCCTGATCTTGATATCTGGAGGCTCATTCAAAATCTGGACGCGAGAGGAATTGACTACGCGGCTAACGACAGAGGAATAGGAAGCTTGGATGAATACCAAATGGCGGAGTTGACTCAAGGTCAAAAAGATATGATGGGAAATCCTCTTAACACTCCTGATTTTGGAGTATCAAAACAAGACCTTTGGAAAAAAGTTAAAGATATGGAGAATAAGAAATGGGATTTACAATGGGGAGTTCAAGAACCAACAACACAAGAAGAATATGATGACTACTACAGGCAACTGCAAGCAGGTACAGTAGGGAATTGGGTGACATAATGGCGGAGGAAAAAATGTTACAGAACCGTGAGGACATCATCAAGATCGAGGGGCAGCTCAAGCTCATCAACCAGAAGCTTGACAACCACATCTCACACCTCTCAGGAAAGATTGACACGATCTTCAGGATCGTGTGGACGGTATCGTTCGGCGTCATGGCGTTGATAATGCGTGCCGCCTACGTGGGGATAATGGGATGAACTATGATAAATTATTAGAGTCAGTCAAGAAACACGAGGGATTTCGGGACGTCGTGTACCGCGATACATTGAATAAAAGGACCGTGGGGTTCGGCCACCTATGCGTGGAGGACCACTGGGAGGACGGGAAAAAATACGACAAGGAATATCTGGAAGACATTCTGGAAAAAGATTTACAGAGTGCCATTGATCAGACGCATGAGATGTGCAAGGACTTAAAGATTTCGGATGACGCGAAGACCGTCATCTGTGAGCAGATTTTTCAGCTTGGGGGGAGGGGAGTTTCCAAGTTTAGAAAAATGTGGGCAGCGCTTCGGGAGGATCCGCCGAATTATTTCGAAGCGCACGTCCAGATGCTGGATTCACGCTGGGCCAAACAGACGCCTGCGCGCGCCCACGAGATGGCAGAACAAATGCAGAACGCAGGGTGATGAATGTACGGAATACTCAACCTGCTCTTAAGAAAGATGGGACGCCCGGCAATGAGGCGCGTCCTTGAGATCATAAAGAAATATCCGGAGGCACGTCCGGTTGAAATTTTACAAAATAAAGGCGCTCCTGGTTGGTGGTATAAAAAAGGAGGAAAAGAGGGAAGTGGAGGATTTAGTGAGGAGTCCCGTCTTGCCCAAGCCATGCAGTTAGCGGAAGGCTCCAAGCGATACCTGGATCCATACCCCGGAACCTTCATGAACTACGTAAGGCACAAGGTCCCGAACCGCAAGATGTTCAGGGACGTCGCGGACTACTACAGATTGAACCCGGAGAAGAGGGCCTCTCTGGACGACTGGCATCAGGAGATGGGCAGTCAGGGTTGGTGGTCGAAGGGTTTCATGGATGACATGATTAAGGACGCGATCCAGGCGATGGCGGGAAAGAATTTAAAGACGCGGGGCCCAACGGACCATGAGAAATACCTCCTCGCCCTTCTGAGGCAGAAGCGGCAGGAAGCTAACAAGGGAGCGAAGATTTTGCAGTTCCCTAAAAAGGATTAATGTGCTATAATGCACCGTGCAATTAATAAAGAAATATAATTACGCAGATCTGAAACGGGAAGACGGGGATGTAAGACTGTATCTTACACCGGATGGCGAGAGTCTGCCATCAGTCACCTCCGTACTGAACAAGACGAAGGACAAATCATTCCTGAAAAAGTGGCGTGAAAAAGTTGGCGAGAAAAAAGCCGAGAAAATAATTCGGGATTCCACCCAGATTGGAACCGCTCTCCACCTATATATAGAACGTTTTGTGAACGGAAAGAAATACAAGGATCTCACCAAGACGGGGAAGAAAGCCGAGGAAATGGCTAAAAAGATCATTGAAAAAGCCTTCCCTGACATCACCGACGTGTGGGGGTCGGAGGTTCACCTCTATTACCCCAAAAAGTACGCTGGAACGACGGACATGGTATGCCTTTACAAGGGAAAGCCCACAATCGTCGATTTTAAGCAGTCTAACAGGCCTAAGAAGCGCGAGTGGGTGCAGGACTACCTCATGCAGCTTGCGGCGTATGCCCAGGCTCACAACAAGCTTTTTGACACGGACATTCAGCAGGGAGTCATTCTTATGTGCTCCAGGGACCTCACATTTCAGAGATTTGAGCTCGAGGGGGCCAATTTCCAACGTGCCTGCGATACCTTCATGAAGAAGCTTGACTTATACCTCCAAAGTATTATATAATACATACAGGACGCCGTAATGGGTCCTACTAAATCTTGCTTAACAGGAGGTAATTATGAACGAGCTAGATATTATTCGAAACCATTTTCTTGGTTTTCACAACGACTTTTTTGACAATTTCAGAAGAGTATCAACTTATCCACCATACAACATAAAAGAAAAGGATGACTTAGGTGTCATTGAATTCGCTGTGGCTGGGTTCGCTGAGAAAGATTTGAAAGTTGAAGTTAAAGATCAAACCTTGCATGTTTATGGATGCAAGGAAGAAAAGAAATCAGAAGATTTTTATCACAAAGGAATATCGGATAGAACTTTCCAAAAAAGCTTCAGACTTCATGAGCACATTGTGGTCAATGGAGCAGAGCTGAAGGACGGTCTTTTAAAAGTGGCGTATCACCGTGATATACCAGAGTCCGAAAAACCAAAACAAATAAAAATTAAATCCAAGTAATAAGTTCTTCACCGCTGATTTCTTTAGCGATGTTGACCTTGTTTCGAAGGGATCGTATGATTTTTACATCGACGGTCCCTTTCGCCACCAGATCAATGTAAAGAACCTTATTCATTTGTCCTATTCGGTGGGCACGATCCTCTGATTGTATTCTTTTCTCCAGATCATAATTATTTGAATAGTATATGACAGTGCTGGCTGCTGTAAGCGTAATTCCATAACCACCAGTCTGCGTGTTCCCAATAAAGAAACGCACGGGAGAATTAGGGTCTTGAAAATCATTAATGCATTTCTGCCTGTCCTTGGCCAACGTTGCACCATAGTAGGTGCAGTATGAATCATTCCCGAATTCCTTTTCAATCGCTTTTTTAATCTGGTTAATGTCATAGATGTAATTGGCCCATATGATGACCTTACCTGAATTCTCTCCCAGAATCTGCATGAGTTCGTTTAGACGGTTGCTTTTAATGTCAATGATGTCATGACTGTCCGTGGCCATGTGGCCGCAGGTAATTTGATGAAGCCTTATCAGTTGCGTCAGTACATTGAACGCCGTGGCTGACGACCCATTAAGAGTGGCCAATGCATTTTCTTTCATTTGGGCATAGGCTTTTTTCTGGTCATCCGTTAGTTCGACGTAGCGCTTTACATATACCTTATCTGGCAGGTCGAGACAGTCTTTCTTTAATATACGGTAGGAATGGGGCGATACCAACTCCCCTAGTTCCTTTAAGTTCTTGAATTTAAGTATCTTCTGATAAGTATGAGTTCCTCCAGCCGCATTGGCTGTCACAATAACGGCGTATCTTGTTCTAAATGCGTAATAGCTTGATTGCTCCAATATGTAAGGATCCAGGAAATCCATCTGCGCCCACAAATCAAGTGGAGACTGTGTTACTGGAGATCCTGTTAAAATTCTTCTGTATTTTGTTTCATCACGAAGAGCGTGTATGGCTTTGGTTCTTTTTGCCTTTGGATTCTTTATTGTTGTGCTTTCGTCCACGATCATCATTGATCTTCCAATTAAAAAAAGCTTGGCGAAATCCACTCCTTTCTTGGTGGAAAATGCTTCAACATTCATGACCATGATCTTTAGCTTAAAATCATTATTCATCATGGACCTTAATTCTGACATGTATTTCTGGCTAGTGGATTGTCTCCATACCACTACTTTCTTTTCAACATAGTCCGGAACATGCGCGGGAATTTCTTGGTCTGCCCAGGTCATGTACGCCCCTTTCGGAGCGACAACTAATAGTCTGTCAATTTTTCCTTGGTTGTAAAGTATGCATGCATTATCCAATGCAATCTTGGTCTTGCCGGTTCCCATCTCAGCAAAGATGGCGAACGCTTCCTTGTTCCAGCATCTTTTTAAAGCATCTCTCTGATGCTCATACGGCTTCGTTTTAAATTTATACATTCTAATTTCTAATGTTGACTCCGATTATAACATATGATATAATACAAATCAAGAAATAATTTAGAAGGAGAAATATGAATAAAAATTATCAACAAACTGGTGGTAAAAGACTTAAAAAAGTTACATGGTCTCCAGTTGCTTATGAAAAACATAAGCCTAAGTTTACTAAACGTCCAAGTTCTAAACGCGTTTTAAGAAAGA
>Ga0208316_1000874_pt1 | contig 21288 bp, 32 predicted proteins | sample MalvireepMed_231_FD_184240 | JGI IMG/M metagenome (GOLD analysis project Ga0208316, IMG submission 184240) | Marine viral communities from the Global Malaspina Expedition - Malaspina viral metaG DeepMed_231 (SPAdes) (version 2) | ecosystem: Environmental > Aquatic > Marine > Oceanic | place... | reverse complement strand
GAGGAAGCGGGGCAGTGGTACGAGCGCCACCTGATCGAGGACCGGCCCGGACTCTACCTCGGATAAGGTGAGCCAGCCCCTCCGGGGGCCGTAACCCGCAGGCCGGTGGCAAGCCCGGCCAAACAAGAGGAGGAGGAAACGAGATGAATTACAACATGGCCATCCGAAGCGCAGGAATAGCAGCCCTAAGTTCCACGGTCTGCAACCGGTGCTATGTGGACGGACACCGGGTCGCGTTCTTCGGAGTACCCTTGACCGGTGGCACGTTAATGGGTAACCGGTCTCAAGACTTGGAGTTTCAGAAGGCTGTCTGGAACGCCGCTAAGAAGCATGTAAGAGAGGTCCACGGTTTGAAAGTCGTCCGCAACGGGATGGGCGGTTGGAAGACCGAGCGCATCGACTCCAAAGACCCAGCCGCCGCCGGTCGCCGCGCCGCCAAAGCCAACAACGAATAACGGTGAGCCAGCCCCTCGGGGCCGTAACCCGCAGCCTGGTGGCAAGCCCAGGCAAGACAGGGTTGTTGGAGGAAACCATGGTTACACCGGAACATATCAAAGCCATCACTAGGAACCTCCGCGAATTTGGATATGACCTGGAGGAAAGCCACGTCCAGGAAGCGGTTGATAAGTTGGTTCCTGGCGAAAGCCCAAAGGACATCATTGGCAAATTCGCAAAAGACATGCTGGTGAAAGCGGGAGTTATCTCAGAGTAACGGTAGCACAACAGCAGAATTTGGAGGAACCATGGTAGAGATAGACCGGGACAACTGCGTAGTCTGCGGCGGGTTGTTCACCATCGGGGACTGGGCCCAGATGTACAAGAATACCTGGGTCCATTTACGATGTAAGTCCCAGGCCGAGCGGGCCCCACAGAACGCCTTTGGACTGGCCGAGGCGGAAATGGACGACCTAGTTTTAGTAGGGGAACAAATCCTGAGTGATATTCAGGGGGCGAAATGAGCGGGGATAACCCGGAATTCCACGAAAGCCGGGATCACTTCCACATGGGGGGCAACCCGTCACCCTGGGTCTCCGAAGATGGGGAGGTCCAGGGGACGGTCTGCCTGGCCCAGGGAGGGGCGCTGGTATACGTCGACGGTATAGAAGGACACTGGCACATCAACTTTGAATCGGCCATGGAGGCCATAGCGGAAGGGGTTAAGAATCCTTCGCCCCTAGGCTTCGCCGACACCAAGGCGGGGTTCGGAGATCAACGGTGATGGGCGGGGGCTACGGTTCCCGTTAAACCCCCGGCGCCGGTCCAAAGGCCGGGCAAATCAAGGGGGCTATGGAGGGTGTATGGCTAGGACATCAGTGGCAGAACGACGCCAAGAAACAGTAGACAAGGCTGAAGGATTGATGGCTGAAGCAATCGAATTACTTGAGGGCCTATGGCAAGAACTGGATGAAATCAAAAGCAACCTGGAGGAAAGATTCTCAGAGACCGAGTGCTACCAACGGCTGGAGGAATTGGTGGACTCATTGGACACAGCGAAGTCTGAATTGGAAAGTGCTAAGGACGGATTGCCGTCTGATATGCAGTACAACTGACATGCAACTCCAGATTAACAAAGGGATAATGGAGGGATTAGAGACCATGGGGAACGAAGATCGACCACCGGTGGTACGCTACCGGCTCAACGTCAAGGACTCCACGGCGGGAGTCAGAACCACCGATCTAACGGTCGAGGTTACGGGGGAGGCGGTAACACTGCAAGACTTCCTCGCCTTGCAACGAGAGGCCCAGGAACAAGTAGACGCTATGTACCCGCCGCCGGTCTTGAAGGACACGGTGAAGAAATGACAACCATAATCACGGCTGGAAGAACCGACTTGGAAGATTATTTCAGGTTGAGCGGTGTTTTGGAAGTTAGTAGGTTGGACCACACTCCATTCCTGGCCTTTGTCTCTGATGGGGAAGGCATCAAGGTACAGATTGTCCATAGCGCATCGGCCCTTCGGAGGCTGCCACCGGAAACAAAAGTAATGGGTCAATGGACGGGCAAGTGGCGGAGCGACTTTTTCCAATTCACAGTTGGAGACCTTCCGGCGTTGACAGCCCGAACTTAGGAAATTATGATACCGCTGCCGGCCGTGATCGTTTATCGGGGCTAGACTAACACCCCTGGCCCCGGACGGCAGCGGGTAAAAACAGCGGAGGGAGCGCCTTGCAAGTTAGCGTCGAGAACAACCAAATCCTATTAGAACATCAGACTCAGCGGTTAGTATTGTTAAGCCCCACTGAGGTGTTGGCCCTCATGGCTGCTTTGGAAAAGGCTTACGAGTTCGTGACCAACCCGCAGTTCGACCCCATTCAGATTACAGGCCGGGCCGTGGAATGATTACCCCAGCTCCGCCAGGGGTAACGCCCCAGACCCATCTATGCGGCTGCGGGTCCTGGCTTAAAATGCCAATAGCTCCGAACGGGATATATAGCCTCCGGTGCCCCGTGGATATAGACCACAATTCATATCAACCGAAACGCGTGGGCGTAGTAAGATTATCGGATGGGAGGGATTACGACATTATGACGCAGCAACCAACCGAAGGACCCACGTCGGCCTTGGCTAACGTGACAGACCAGGCCAGTAGCTTGGCGAACGTCAAGCGGGCGCAATCACTGGGCAAGTTCCCAGGACAGCAGACCGAAGTTCAACTGGCATTATTGGCCGAAGTCGCCCTGGCCCTGGGGCTTAACCCGATCTTTGAGGAAATCATGCCCTACCAGGGCAAGCCCTTTATCACCATCAAGGGGCGGCGGAGGTTGGACGCCGACGCCGGGCATAAGCTGGGGATATCCTTTCGGCCCCCAACTGAGGCGGAGGAAGCCTATTGGGCCAGAGTGGGGGCAATGGACCCCAGGGACGTTATACAGATCGCCGTGGGGACCGACCCCGATGGGAACGTGACAGAGGCCATCGGGCGGCTACTCTGGTCCGAGGATGAAAAGGCGGGGGTCAACTCCAGGGACCGTCAAGCGGCCAGGGACAACCTCCCCATTGTGATGCGGAAGATTGAGATGGCCCAGAAACGGGGGGAAGCCCGGTTACGGGACATGGTGTTCGGGCCTCCCACCAAGATGGCCCCATTCAGGGACCTAGTAGTCCAGGAAGGCTACGACGGGGAGGTTATCGAGGGGGAGGCCAGGGTGGTTGATGAACCGCCAAACCACGGCCCAGCCCCGGAACAAAGCCCCTTGCCGGACATGGGTAACTGCGTAGAACACGGCGTCCCATGGAGCGTCCGGGAACGATACACCAAGATCGAGGCCAGCCACAAGATTGAGGATAGCAACGACTGGTGCCAACTTGGCAAGGTTTACGCCCCGCTACTGGAACAGGCGTGGATCGAGAAGTGGCCGAGCGACGTACAGGAAGGGATCATCACCAAGGAAGGGCGCGTCAATATCAATACTTGGTTGAAAAACACTTTCAACGGGCGGACCTGGTCTAAGTTGGACGCCCCGCAGATGGTAAGGGCCGTGTCATTGCTGATACCTGCCCCTGTTGCCCCTGAGACGGACATTGGCGGCCCCGAAGGGACAGAGATGTGGGAAACATCGGACGAACTGGCGGAGGCCCAAGAAACGGCTCAGGATGCCACAGAACGCAACCGGCTGTTAGATGCTGAGATAGTCAAGGAACAAGCGGCCCAGGAACATTAACAACGGATTGCCTAGCAAGCGGTAAATCTGGCTAGGGCAAGTTGGCTGGCACCAACGGGTTGCCATCCAGCCCCCTCTTTACGGCCCGGTAAGTCCTGCCGGGGCGTCTGGCCCGGAGAATTTTCACCGAGGTCTACTAGGCCAGCCAGGGCTACATAGACCATAGGAAGGGCCTTGCTAGGTAATACATTAATTGACCATGTGGCCCCGGACACCAGCGCCGGAGGCTGATGGAATAAAACGTGAGGATGCAAAATCGAGGAAGTGTGACGATAGGATGGCGCGGGCTGGACGCGCCAGGTGGGAGGCTTGTCCTTCCGCCGGGGCCGACGACGTATTAACGATGATGAACCAAAAGGTTAGCAACCTGTAGCGGGGAGTAGCCTCCCTTGCCGGTGGAAGTCACTTAGAATCGTCGGTCCCGGCGGGCGGATGAACCGCCAAATTGTGAGGAACGGGAGAACCTATGACCAGTGTAAGTACAAGGGGGTATGCCAGACCCAGAGAGGGATACGTGATTGCCGTCGACGGCAAGTATTACCTTCCTGAGGTAGCCCGCCAAATTGAGGAAGCCGAATCGGTAGCCCAGAACGAAAGGTTGGCCGAAGGGATAACAACGAGCGAATCGGAGGGCGACCTCGTAAGCGCTCAGGCCGACCTTGACGCATCGCCCTCCAGGGTTGACCCTCCAGAGGACGGCATGGAGGACGATATCGCCAACAACCCGATCATCCCCCCTGGCAACGGACGAGCAAGCGCCGGGGCGAACCCCCAGACCCAGATGGATGAGATTATTCTAGATGCCGAGCAACACCTGGAGCTACTCCAGAACCTTGAGACGATGGAGTCGTGCCACGCCATTAAGCTGCGGTATGACAAGGCGCACCGGGAAGTCTGGGAGGCGCTGGAAGCCCTGGGCCATGGTAACGGCAAGGCGGCAGCGTACAGGCTGCGGGACTTCCGGCTGGTCTGGCCGGACGTGACCGGGGAGTCCAAGCATATTAGCTTTGACCGGGACCCCATGCAAAAGGTTTCCATCACCCGGTCCACAGACTAACCGTTGACACCGGCCAGGGGCCGAATGGTAGAATCAGATCACAGCCGTCTGCTAGCGGCTCACTGTCTAGCAGCGGTGAGTCGTCCACAGGCGGCTTTTATTTATGAGGGAAGGGATGCATTTATTTGACTTCCAAGAGGCAATCGTCCATTGGGCTGTAGGGCGGGAGCGATGCGCTATCTTCGCGGACTGTGGTCTTGGTAAGACTATCATGCAACTTGAATGGCTCCGGTGCATCGGTGGCCGGGGGCTTGTGGTTGCGCCGCTGGCAGTGGCCCAACAGACCCGCTATGAGGCCCGCAAATTTGGGCTGACCTGTAGCTATATACGAACCGCCGAGGATATGGATGGGCCGGGGTTGTACGTAACCAACTACGAAATGGTAGACCATTTCCCCGCGGAGGCCATTGACGCTATCGTACTAGACGAATCGTCCATTTTGAAATCATGGGACGGTAAGACCCGCACCAAACTGATTCAAAAATACCAGGATATGCAATACCGGCTTTGTTGCACAGCAACTCCCGCACCTAATGACGTTACAGAACTGGGCAACCATGCCGAATTCCTAAGCCTGATGGCCCGTGGGGAGATGCTTGGGACCTTCTTTGTGAACCGTGATGGTGATTGGGAATTGAAAGGCCACGCAGTCGAGGCGTTTTATGAATGGCTTTCTACATGGTGCATGATGTTCACCACGCCGGACCAACTGGGATTCCCAAGCAACGGGTATGATCTGCCGCCGCTGAACGTTGAGCCTATCTTCGTGGACGTAGACCAGACAACCTACGCGAATTGCACCGGGCGGTTGTTCGTGACCGGCATGGCTGGCGTCGAGGGGCGGTTGGTGGCCCGAAGAATGACAACAGAGGAACGAGTCAACCGGGCGGCGGAGATCATCGGCAAATCCGATGAGCAATGGGTTGTCTGGTGCGGGTTAAACGACGAGGGGCGGCTGCTCCAAAAGCAACTGGTCGATAGCGTCAACGTCGAGGGCGCAGACTCCCTGGAAAGCAAGATACGGGATATTGGTCGGTTTTTTGATAAGAGTGTTCAGACGTTGATTACCAAGGTTCGCATCGGTGGATACGGATTGAATCTACAGCACTGTCATAACATGATGTTCCTAGGTATCTCAGACAGCTATGAGCAATATTATCAAGCTATCCGGCGATGTTGGCGGTTCGGCCAAGAGTCGCCGGTCAATGTGGTGATCCTAACATCAGATATAGAGAGGATTGTATTGGAGAACGTACAGCACAAAGAGCAAGAGCATCAAGCAACCGTTCAGGCGATGGCGGGCAGAGTTGCTGATTACGACAAGATGGCACTGGAGGGGCATACTGTTGCAGATAGAGGCTATGCCTTTCAAGAGCCCATCGAAACCGACGATTACCGTTTAATCCACGGTGATTCAGCCGAGACACTGCTACAACTGACTGAAGCGTCGGTAGATTTCACAGTATTCTCCCCGCCATTCCTAGACCTATTTAGCTATTCTGCTGATCCCAGGGACTTGGGCAACAGCCGCGACGAAGATGGATTTGCAGCCATGTACCGACCCATTGCCGCTGGACTGTTGCGAATAACTAAACTAGGCCGACTGGTGGCTGTTCACGTTGCCCAGGTGCCCACCAAATTAGCCTACGATGGATTCATAGGGCTAAAGGATTTCCGGGGTCTAATCATCGCACTGATGCAAGAGGCCGGGTTCGACTATCATGGTGATGTTACTGTAGACAAGAATCCTCAAGCTCAGGCCATCCGAACCCACAGCAAAGGGCTGTTGTTCAAACAACTCAAGAAAGATGCGTCGTGGCTACGGCCTGGGCTGGCAGATTATATTCTTGTCTTTCGGAAGCCGGGGCTCTCATTGCATCCGATTCAGCCGGACATTTCCAATGAGGATTGGATTCAATGGGCGCATCCGGTCTGGTATGGCCTGAGAGAAAGCAACACGCTCAATGCCGCCGAGGGCCGGTCAGAAAAAGACGAGAAGCACATCGCTCCGTTGCAACTAGAAGTTATTGAACGATGCATTCGTCTATGGTCGAACCCAGGGGACACGGTATTGAGTCCCTTCGCGGGCATCGGCTCTGAGGGTTACGTTGCCCTGCAACAGGAACGGAAGTTCATTGGAATAGAATTAAAGCCAGAGTATTTCATTGTTGCCCAACGAAACCTTGGCCGGGCTTTGGCCCAACGGACCCAGACCGTCATGGACCTTTCGATATGAGCCACGAAGCTTCAACTTGGGTCTGGTCCCAAGACTTGCCAGCAGGGGCCAAACTGGTATTATTGGCGGTGGCGGACCACGCTGACAAAACTGGTTTCTGCTGGCCGGGGGTTGAGGGCCTAGCCGACAAGTGTAAAGTATCAGAACGGACGGTCTGGCGGCAGATCGCTGAATTGGAGAAGCTAGGGGCGCTGTGCCGAATGCGCCGGGCGACTCAGGCGGGACGCCGATCAAACTCATATCAGATTCATATCAACGATGACTGTCAATTCTGTAACATGACAATCTTGCAACGTGACACCACTGGCACTAGCAACGTGACACCCATGTCAGGTTGCATTAAGGGAAAAGAATCATCAATAGAATCTCCAGGTCCTTCTGAGGGGATACAGCAATTATTAGACCGTTCGGGCTTACCGGACTGGTACGTCGACCTTTATTCAATCGAGGGGTTTGAGTTAAAGTATGCCGAGTGCCAGACTTGGCTTGACGGTAAAGGGATATCCGAAGCCCACGCCAATCAAACAGCGGCGTCCCTTCGGAGCCAATGGCCCGGTCAAGGACCCAAGGGTAGACCAAAGTGGACGGACGTGTGGGCGACCTTTAGGACGTGGGTACAGCGCCCACCGTTGAACGGGGCTAGTCCAACCAGGGAAGTCGACCCGGTGGCGAAACACCGACAGGATGCGGCTGAAAGGGCAGCCCGGAGGGGATGAGGATGGCGGAACCAAAGGTACTACAGCCAGGGGACGTTGGGTACCACCGGTACCCCAAGGCACCGGACGCCATGGAGTCGTTGGGGGATATCTTCGCCCGTTTCCATCGGGACGGGTCTCTAATACCCTCAGACGCCGTTTGCCAAGTCTGCGCTCAGGCGATTGCTGGTCATCCTTTCAACGTAGCCTGGCTGGGAAAACACCCCGGCGAACCGTTGCGGGTCTGCCGGTGCCAGGTTACAGCGATGGAACGATTAACCCAGGCCAATTTCCCCCCTGATGGGCCCAGGACCTTTGACAACTTCCATGCCAGGGAAGGAACCAGGGACATGGTCGACGCTGGCCTACAATTTATAGCGGATAAGATCAACGGCAATGGACCAAGGCGTATGGTGATCCAGGGGGCCTACGGCTGCGGTAAGTCTCACATCGTAGAGGCCATCGGGCGGGTCTGGCTGTCCTGGGGGGAGCGGGTCCTGTATGAGGGCGTTCCCACGCTTATGGACAAGCTACGGGCTACTTACAACCGGGGCACCGAGGACAGCGTAGGGTCCCTTTTGAACCACTGTTACGCCCATCGACTGCTATTGCTGGACGACCTGGGCGCGGAGAAATCCAGCGCCGGCGGCGACGGCTACGTTGCGGAGCAAATGACCAAGATATGGGACAACCACCCCTGGCACCTGGTTATCACGACCAACAAGACACAACGGGAAATGGCTGACAAACTAGGGGACCGGCTGGCGTCCCGCATGTACTCGGCCAACCCGGCCCTGTCGGAGGTCCGGTTCGTAATCAATACAGCGGAGGATTATCGAGCATAATGCCAACTGGAATAGAATGGACAGATGAAACTTGGAACCCGGTCACGGGCTGCACTAAGGTCAGCCCAGGGTGTGACCACTGCTACGCCGAGAGGATCACCGACCGGTTCAAGCGCCACCCTTTTACCGAGGTAACGCGACACGTCGACCGGCTCTACCAGCCATGTAAGTGGAAGGACTCGCGGAGAATCTTCGTCTGTTCAATGGGCGACCTGTTTCATAGGGACGTTGGCTGGGGTTTCACAATACAAATCTTTGCAGTTATGCGGGATGCGCCCCAGCATACGTTCCAGGTTCTTACTAAAAGACCTGGCCTTATGGCTCATTTCGCAAACTTTATCTGGCCCGACCACATGGGTAAGTCGCCAGAGGCGGCCTGGCCCTCCAACGTCTGGGCCGGAACCTCGGTGGAGTCCCAGAAGTATGCCGCCCGCCTGGACGTGCTGGCCCGTGTCCCGGCCAAGGTTCGGTTTGTGAGTTATGAGCCAGCGTTGGGGCCGGTGGATGTTCGCCGCTATTACGGGTATAATCCAAGCCATGGTGAAGTCGAAGAACTCCGAAGATATTGTCTACAATGCGGTTATCAGTGGCGAACTGACGATAGACCAGCAAGGGTGTATTTGGAGGGTGTTCACGAAGGGGGGCGACAAATGGAGAGGCACTACAACGCTTCATCCAGTGACCCCGAGGCGGGCCGAGCATCGCCTACCATCGGGATACCTTCAGATACGCTCGATGACCAACTATCAGAGAACGAACGCTCTGGCCCACCGTTTGGTGTACCGTCATTTCTTCGGTCAGATACCAACGCAGTTAACGGTGAACCACAGGAATGGGATCAAGGACGACAATCGGCCCGAGAACCTGGAGTTGGCGACACCTTCAGAGCAGCAGACACATTCGATTTACGCCCTAGGCAACGACCGGGTGCTGCATCAGAACGGCCAGAACAATCACATGGCGAAGTTGACCGATGCCCAAGTTGCGGAGATACGTGCCCGACGTGGCGCAGGGGAACGGCTTACCTCGATAGCTTCGGATTTTGGCATCGCTTTCCAAACCGTCTCCAAGATAGCCAAGGGACAGCGCCGTTAATTCACTGGACGATTGGAGGCGGAGAATCCGGCCCCGGCGCGAGGCCCGCGCATCCCGACTGGTTCCGGTCGGCCAGGGACCAATGCCAGGCGGCGGGTGTCCCCTTCTTCTTCAAGCAGTGGGGGCAGTGGCGGCCAGCCATTATTGACGAAGATTTTGACTATAGCCGCAGTGAGTATGGAAGGGCACTACGCCCCATTCTGGAGATAGACGGTGTTCCTAGGCCGTATGAGACCAGTTCCGGCACTGGGTATATTACTGAGCGGCTAGCGATGGCCCGTGTCGGTAAGAAAGCCGCTGGCGCCTTGCTGGACGGCCGCGAGTGGCGGGAGATGCCCAATGGTTAAATACCAGGGACTCCGCATCGAGGTAGAGGTCAAGATCATCACCAGAGATGAGTTTGACGGGCGCGGGGAAAAGGTGTTCCGGGGCTTCGGGACCAACGACGCGATCAAGGCCATGCGGGACGCTGATACTGAACTGACCACGATTCTGGATTTTAACAGGGACGTAGATATTACCCAGTTTCGGGAACAACAGGCCCAGCCCTGTTCCCATGAAAGCGTGGCGTTAGATGTTCTGGTCGGGGATGAGCGGGTGACTCTGTGCATGACCTGTAAGGCGACGGTATGACGCTACGAATCGAGATACCAGGACTTCCCCCACGTGAATTGAACCCCAATAACTCCAGGATTCACCCCGCTGTCATTTGGAAAGCAACCAAGGCTGCCAAGGCCAAGGCACTGCGGGCGATCTGGGGGGCCCTGGGCTACCCTGAGACGGACATAGACCAGGCTGTCGCCCTGTTCATGCTCAAGGATGGCCCCGTGATGCGACGACCCACACCGATATTTAGCCAGGGTGCCAGGGTAACCACTCGGTTTATCGTCCCGACCAAGCGCCGGAGGGACAAAGGGAACCTGATTTGAGCGGCCAAGCCCTACTTGGATGGGCTGGCCCTGGTGGGGGTCATAGAGGACGATGCCTGGCAACAGATAGACGAAACCTACCCGCCGGTAGAATACCGGAAGGGGGTAGCTATGACGATCTTGGAGGTGGAACAAATTGACAGCCGATAATACCAGCGATCCCCCGCGGGATTTCAACAGATTTATCTACGTAATGAAAGGCACCCAGGATACAGGCGGCATCTGGGTCGGTCATGTTCAGCAGAGGAAGCGTCTAGCCCTGATAATCGGTGGACCGGGCTGGGCTTGGGGGGTTAGCTACTTCGCCTCTGAGGCCGTGGCAAACGAATTCCTTGACTACTGGGAAGGGAAGAAACCATTTGCGGCCCATCCGCCATGGTAGGAACTGGGATGCACATGTTGATCGACGGGTACCGGCAGCGGGAACTGAGGTCTATAGGCATGGTCGAACTGTGCATCAAGGCAATCGTCAGGGACGCGGGCCTGACCATCATCAACGGCCCGACCTGGTACACTCTGCCCAAGTACCGGGAATGCTGGGCCATCGTAGCGGAGTCCCATATTTGTATTAAACTGGTCCATGACGGCCAGGTCCTTATGGACGTGTTTTCTTGTAACGAGTATAGCCCGACAATGGTCTTGGAGCATATGGAGAACTGCCTGGGGGTAATAAACCCCAATTGGCGGATCATCCTTCGGGCCGGAACGGGGCCTGGTGGCACTCAGGCGGCCATAGGGGGCTTGATAGAGGGTGCGGCGTGGGGAAACGCCACCCAACGGTCTGGAGGGGCCTTAAAACGGCTTAGGGGACTAAAATGAAAACAACTTGCAACGACCGACAAACCAGGTTTGTCCAAGAGTACGCTATCGACTTTAACGCATCAAGGGCTGCCCTAGCTGCCGGGTACGCCCCAGTGAGCGCCCCCATGCAAGGGTGTAGGTTGCTTAAAAATGCTAAAGTTAAAGCGGCCTTGGCTGAATACCTCATTGAACAGGCTCAAAACGCCGGGCTGTCCACCGACTGGGTCCTACAAAAGCTAAAAGAGAATGTCATAGGCGGCCTGGTAGACCGGGATCGGCAGCCAGTGAATAAGGCCCTGGAACTCATTGGACGGTACCTACAAATGTTTCCAACTCAACTCCCGCCCGGTAGCAGCCCGGCAACCCCTCTGTTCGTAGCCGAGGTGGGGTATGATGTGAACGAACTCGGCAAGGACCCGGAACTGCGGGGGCTGATCCTAGAGGTCGACAAGCGTATGCGGGCCCTGGCCGGGGTGGGGATCGTAGAAGGGGAAGTAACAAGCGTTGATTAAGAAATGCCCCCGGTGTTGTTCGGATATGGCCCTGGTTGGCACTGAGACGGCCACTGAGGCACCAGATGATGGCGGGGGCACCTTACCGCCAGCGATGCATTGGGAATGCCCTTGTTGCGCCTTAGAAACCGAAGTAGGGGCTGACGTAGAAGCCCAACTAGAGGGGAGGCCAAGACTCTTATGAGTGACCCAGCCGGGAACCGCGCCATACTGACCTTCATCGCCAGGTACCAGGTTGGGGGAATGCAACTAGGACCGATCTATACACTGGTGGCCTGCGACAACTGCTGGGGGCTTTACCAGGTGCCTTATGGTGTAGACTGGGCCCACAACGGCAAAATCATTGTCCTGGATCTTGGAATATGCCCATATTGCTGGAGGCCAGGACACAATAGGGCCCTGGGGCCGGAAATGTTCGCAAGGGGGGATTATGTCGATTGATACGGAAGTCCTGGACCCAGAGATAGCCCTAGCCATAGAGAACTGGGTCGAGGCCCTTATGAAAGAACGCCGGGGCCAGGGCAGGGATACGCCGTTGGTTATCAAGTCCGGTACGGTTGCGCGGGTAGTTCGGGAGCGGTCCTGGCAAATGCGGGAGGTCTGGGTCGAGATTTACCGGGTAGCCCCGGACGCCATCGCTAGGATGCTCCAGGCGGGAGCAGCTAACTATATCGGGGGCAAAGACCCCCTGGACTTGCAATAAACGTTATAATACGGCCCTGGGAGACCAGGGCTATTTCTTTTGGAGGGAAAAGGAATGTTAACAAGCTGGAAGGCGCCCCAGGGAATGACCTTGGGGGAGATAGCAAAACCATGGTCAGACATTTGGAAGGGGAAAACGTATGCAGGGACCGGAGGACAGAGGTTAGCCCGGCATATCACTCGTGGGGGTAGTTATCAAGTTACGATCTACTGGTATAGAAGGCCGCACATACCGATTTGGAGAAAAGGACAATGGATGCAATGCCCACCGGGAGACGGTCGGCGGTTTATCTTTCGAACAGTTCCTTTTGGGGGCAGCAAGGTTATAACCTTCAATTGCCTGGGCGAGATAACTGCCACTCGGTTTAGCGCCCAGGGGATCACCCCGCTAGAGGGCGAGGTTTTGCCATGGGGAATGTTGAATCAGGATAGGGCGCAGTTGCGGAGGGCTGTTTACCAGGGATTGGCCGCCGTGGTTGCGCCGAAAGAGGCACCAGCCTTTCATCGTGATATCTTCGATCTGGAGGTAACCCATGAGACCAGCAACCCCGAATTGAGCGGGTGCTGAAAGGAGAATAATGATAGATAAGACGTGTTCTGATTGTGGCGGTTCAGGGAAAACTGTTGGATATGGTTGTCCGGGTTTTCGCCAGATACAAATTACGTGCAACACCTGTGACGGGACAGGTGTGATTACACCGGAAACTGCCGACTGGAAAATCCGAGGCATCGCCATGTCTAAAGACCGGCAGCTACGAGATATGAGCCTACGTGAAGAAGCGAAACGCCTGGGTATCCATCCTAAAGAGTTGTCAGATATGGAGCATGGCCGTTGTGCCCCGTTTGATTATGACAGGTTTGCACAGGAGGCGACGGATGGATCAACTCATTGAGCGTAGTGTAGAGGTATTAGCTGCGGCTGTTAGAGACTACAATCCAATCAAAACTTATGTCCTTGTGTCTGGGGGTAATGATTCGACTACTGTTGCACATTTGGCTAAAACTTATGGTCCGCCTATCGATGCTTTTGTGCATATCAATACCGGAATCGGCGTGGAAGAACCTAGGATTTTTACCAGAGAATTTGCCGAATGGTTGGGCACTCCCCTCATTGAGAAATACGGCCCACGCACCTATGAAGATTTGGTCCGAGAACATGGCTTCCCTGGTCCTGGTGCCCATCGGTATATGTATAGTTGGTTAAAAGAGCGTCCGTTACGAGACGTACGGCGAGAAGCACAGGCTGGGCAAAACCGGCGTGTGCTCTTTATTACTGGGGTGCGGACCTCAGAATCACGGAGACGGATGGCCTATGTAGAGCCAGTGCGCCGAGAAGGTAACACGGTATGGGTGGCACCAATTCACCATTTCACCAATGAGGACTTGCTGGAGTATCGCCGAGAGCATAAATTACCAAGAAACCAAGTGGTTGAACTACTTCATATGAGCGGGGAATGTCTGTGCGGGGCTTTCGCTGATCCCAAAAATAAAGAACTGGAGTGGCTAGAGATTTGGTTCCCTGACGTGGGAAAACGTATACGGACCTTGGAGGATGAGCTACGCACAATGGGGGTAAAACGATGCACCTGGGGACCAGGAGGCGTTAAATCCAAGAAACCTCCAGGGCCATTATGTCAAAGCTGTCAACTGGAATTCCCCGATGTCTAAGTCTATAGACCGAGTAAGGTACTGTGCCATCAAGGAGCTACGCCGTGACTGACGCCATACTCAGGCACAACCAATATACTTATGGCAATGACAAAGCTAGGTTTTGGGATAAAGTCGATAAAAATGGCCCCTTGGAGCGGGCTGTCGTGGCGGCTGGCGGCATGCTGATGGAGATAGTCCTTGACTCAGTTAGTTAATCCGGTCAACTGGGACAGCCTGGTACGGGTGGCCCATCTGGAGGGCGGGGAGTACGACGACCGGCGCCATGCCTGGGACGACCCGGAATGGTTCCTCCGGTACAAGTTACAATGCAGTCTATTGACCGACAAACAGGCTGAGATTGCCTGGTCTCTCAAAAACCACACTCAGACCACGGTCAAGGGGGCTAATTCTACCGGCAAGGACTTTACGACCGGGCGGCTGGTCCTCTGGTGGCAATATGTCCACGATGAGGCCATAACCATCGTCTACGGGCCCACGTCCCGGCAGGTGTCCGACATTATCTGGAGGAACACCAGGGAAGGCTACAGGGGCGCCGTAGGGGGCCTCCCCGGCTATATGTACCCCAGGGCAGCCCGGTACGAGATAAGTGACACCAGGTACGCCCAGGGCTTTAGCGCCGACGCTGGGGGGACGGGGTCGGGTATTCAAGGCTTCCATAGCCCCCACATGCTGGTCATAGTAACTGAGGCCCAGGCTGTCGAGGACACAGAGATTGAGGCGCTACTAAGCCTAGGCCCAGAACGGCTGATCCTTACCGGCAACCCCCTGGCGACCGCCGGGGAGTTCTACCGGTCCTTTAACCAGTTTCGGGAACTCTACAACCCCATAACCGTCTCGGCCTTCGATAGCCCTAACGTTACCGAGGGCCGCATCGTAGTGCCCGGTCTGGCGACCATCGCGTCCATCCAGGGATGGAAGGACAGGTTTGGGGAGAACAGCCCGGTATACAAGGCCAGGGTTCTAGGGGAGTTCCCGGACAATACCGAGGATGCCATCATCAACCTAGCCCAGGCGGAGGCAGCGGTTCAGAGGACGGTGCAACTGGCTGGGGCGGAGGCGGTTCTGGGGGTCGACGTGGCCCGGTTCGGGGAAGATGACTCGGTGATCTACCGCCGCCAGGGCGCAGTCGCCAGGAAGGTCTACAAGATCAACGGACGGCCTACCACCCATCTGGCCGGTAAAGTCCTGGAACTGGTCGAGGGAGACCCCCTCATAGAGACGGTCGTAATCGACACCGTGGGGGTGGGGGCCGGGGTGTTCGATATGTGCAGAGAAACGTTCGCCCGACGGGGCCTTAATAACCGGGTCAAGTTGATACCCTTTGTTGGCGGGGCCAGGGCCCACCGGCCTACCCGGTACTTCAACCGGATCGCAGAGGCATGGTGGCGCATGAGGCAAGCGTTTGATATTCTTGACATAGAGAACGACGACGCCCTAATATCACAGATAACGACCCGGACCTATGAACTACAGCGAGACAGTACGATCCGGTTGGAAAGCAAGGTAAAAATGAAGGAACGCGGGGCCCCTAGCCCAGATGAGGCTGACGCCTTGGCAATGACCTTTGCCTACGTGGGCGCAGCCAAGAAAAGCACCCGTATGGACCGGTACGCCCAGACGGCCTCCAACAACGCCATGGGGCATACTGCGGAGCGGTACGTTGACACCGACACCGGGATTATTCCAGAGTGAGGTTATTGTCGTGAAAACTAAACAGATCGCATTGGTGATAGCAACCCCGCCAGATGGGGTATTGGAGCCGCGCCCTGGAATCAGGGTGGGGGAGGGATTGGCGATAGCACACATCGGGCGGAGTCGGGAGCATGGGGACGCCCAATATTCAATTACCCATGAGCCGACCGGGTATCGAATCGGCGAGCCATTCATTGACCAGAGCCTAGCAATTCGGTGTGCGGAGGAAATGGTGCGTCGGTGTTCCTTTGAACATCTCACATACGCATCTGTGATGGAGGAAGTCAAACCGCTGTGGAATGATGTGTTACTGCCAGTTTACGAACGTTACCATGGCTATGACGTCCAAAAAGCCGAGAAAGCTACGTCATGATCCAGCCGGCACCGTCCCCCAGGGATAACCTCGTTCGCATCCTCCATGAGACCATCCACCGGATAGAGACCGGGGAGCTTGTCCCCCAGCATCTAGCCCGGTACGTTCCAACGCTTGAGAGCGACCCGGAGCAACTAACCGGAGACTTCCGGCTTGAACTAACGGCAGTGATCTATCACGTCCCTTGGCGGCCTGGGATCACCGGGGAGGTACCGGTATGATTCAGTTAACACCTAGGGAAACGGAGGTACTGGCCGAGGTAGCTACAGGCGCGAACAACCGGGTTATAGCGGATCGGCTGACAATATCCATCAGGGCAGTAGAGAACTACTGCAATCTCATATTCCACAAGTTGGAGTTAACAAATAGGCCAGACACCCACTCTAGGGTGATGGCGACTCTAATCCATCTGGGATTAAGTGAGGAACACCGGGAGGTAGCGCCCAATGGTACTCCAAGCAGTTGAGGTATTCGTCAACGGGTTGTCCTTTGGGGACCCCAACATGGTGGCCCTTAACGATTGGCTCCAGAAGATGGAGGCCGAGCGCCGGGCCGACTACGCTTTGTTCCGCCGGTATTACGGCGGGGATCACCCGACCGAGTTAACCGACCGGCTAAAAAAGTTCCTCAACAGCGGTCTTAACAGCGGGGACTTGAAGTTCCGGGACAACTTTATGGAGGTCGTGGTCGACGCCTTGGCCGAGCGGCTTATGGTTACGTCCTTCGGGACCAACGAGGACGGGGACTCTAAGCCCGTGGCAGAGTGGGCCTGGAATACCTGGCAAGCCAACCGCATGGATGAGACCCATAGCATAGTCCACACCGAGTCGGTCATGGTGGGCGATTCTTACGTCCTGGTGGACTGGGACCCCCAGGAAGGCCGGGTATTCATAACCCACCAGCTTCCTGAGACCATCATCCCCCACTACAACGAGGCCACCAGGCGCATCGACATGGCAAGCAAAAAATGGGTTGAGCGTCCCATCGGGGAAGACATGCTAACCCGTCTAAACCTGTACTATCCAGACCGGATAGAGAAGTACGCTGTAGGGCCCAAGGATACCGTCTGGCAGAAACACCGGGACCCAGGGGAGGAAGGCTGGCCCCAGCCCTGGTTGGACAAGGCCGGGCAGCCAATGGGCGTCAACATCTTCCACTTCCGCAACAAGCCAGCCGGGTCAGACTTCGGGCAGTCCGAACTACGGAACGCCATACATATCCAGGATCTACTCAACAAGACGTTGATTGACCTGGCGATGATTAACGACAACGCCGGGTTTGGTCGGGCCTACGTGGTGGACATGAACCTGGACAGAACAGCGGTTGATATGATTCCAGGCGCGTTCTGGAGCATGAAGTCCGACGATGAGGGAGGGACCTCCAAGGTTGGCACTATCCCGGCAGACAGCCCGGAGGGGGCCCTCAAGACTATGGACGCCCTGGTTCAGCACATCGCTGGCACTACCCGGACCCCCCAGTACCTATTCCAGCTAATGGGCGGTGCGCCGTCCGGGGAGGCCCTTAAAACGGCGGAGTCGGGGTTGATAGCCAAGGCCAAGGACCGACAGGTCCGGTTCGGCAATGGGTGGGAGGACGTTATGGCCTTCGCCCTCAAAGTCCAGGAAACGTTCGGCCAGTCGGTGGGAGAACTCACTGAGCGGTTTGAAGTAGGCTGGGATGATCCCAACACCCGCAACGAGGTAGCGTTCCTGGAGTCGTTGGAAAAGAAAGCCGCCCTGGGGGTGTCCCAGGAACAGCTATGGCGGGAGATGGGCTACGACCAGGAACAGATTGACCGAATGCTGGAGGATCAGACGGCCACCAAGGTTCGGGATGCAAACGTTGGTGCTGAGATACTTAGGGGGTTCACGGCCGGGAACATTGAGGGCGGGACCCCATAATGGCTAAACTGTGGGGAACCTTAGCTGTGATCTGGACCGTTATCCTGGTGTGGGCGTTCGGCCTTGGCGTAGGTGTGTTACTTCCCCAGGTCTGCGGCCCATTCTGGAAACACCCTGGTTGGGGGTTGTGATGAAACAACTAAAGACGGCACTGGCATACCTCATCCTGGGGTTCAACTGGCTAACCCGGTGGCAGTTCTGGGATGACTTGGTCGAGCGGGCTCGGAACCATCTCAAGCCTAATTGACCGTGGTGCGACGACACGGGCAAGCGCGTGATCGGTAACCCTCGTGGACTCTGGATGGTAATGGACTGTGCGGAATGCGACGTAGCAAAGGGACTGGGACCGGTAGGGCCGGGCGCTGGTGTATAGAACACCGGGTCCAACTGGTCCGGGGGCCCTACGTTTGGTTCTGCCCAGCATGTTTCCCAGACCAGGTTGGTGAGGATGGGAGAGCGATAGATGGATAAGACACTGGGCTGGGCCATTCAGCGGCAGGAAGCCATTGACGCTGTCGCATCGGCGGATTGGTATGAGCCGGGCAGCTTTGACGAATTTGGCTGCCCCAAAGACCGCTACCAGGAGGTAGTCCGGTTGGCTATGCTCATGGTGGGCCAGTTCTATGCCTGATTATCCTGAGGGGGAAGCCTGGGCATTGCCTATTACAGGCACATATCTTGGTCGGCTTTACGCCATTGCCTGGCCTCAGGGGCGCATGTATTTTGAAGGGTCTGTTGGATATGAATTAGTGGTCAATCCAACGGGCATGATATCAGACCAGGAACTGAAAAAGGCTAGAGAACGAAGCCGTATCCTTGCCAGAGCACACGCCCGCCTCCACCGCCCGCCTCCAGCCCAATTTCCGGCTATAGATCGGCCCAAGCGGCGGCGTAAGCGGTCCGTGGGTCCTTATGGATGGGAACGTCCGCGTATTGAAGCCGAAGAGTCTCCCAATGATGTGTCGTGTTCCTTTGATAGACCGTATCATCGAGGGGGTACCGACAACATTTTGGAACCCCCTGCAAACCATCCGCTAGGGGAAACTTACACGCCAGACAATTTGGGGCGCAAGACAGCTAAACATTTCGGAGCAGATGGCTACTGGGAATGGATACATGCCTGAGCCGGAAGCCGTAGCGTCTGTTCGCAAGTTCCGGGCCGCTGTTCTTGGCAGGGAGCAACAAGCCGCTGCCGAAATGATCCGGCGCTACATACCCATCCACCGAGGGATTCAGAGCGAGATTGCCCTTCTACTGGCGGAGGTCGCCGAAAAGGACCTTACCTTTGCCCAGACGCAGCGTCTCAAGCGGTACAGGGCCTTGATAGCCCAGGTAGAGCGGGACGTTGCCAAGTTTGCCGTTGACGCCGGGGACCTAATCACCCAGGCCCAACGGGACGCGGTAGGGATAGCCGAGGCAGGGGTCCGGTCCACCGTCGATGCCCGCCTCCCGGTGGGGATAAGCACCGATACCTTGGCGGCGGTAGGGGTGGAATGGAATACCCTCCCTGCTGGCGCTGTGGAGGCGTTTGCGGGCATCTCCGGTGATGGTGCGCCTCTGGGTCGGCTATTGGCCCCATTGGGCCAGGATACGGCTCAGGGTGTCACGGAGGGCATATCCCAGGGGATAGCCAGGGGGTTCTCCCCCCGCAAGACGGCAGCCCTTATCACCGACAAGACTGGTTTGGGGTTGACCCGGTCCTTGCTGATTAGCCGGACGGAAACTCTCCGGGCCTACCGGGAGTCCACCAGGGCGACTTACGAAAGCAACAAGGCCGTCGTTAAGGGCTGGCAGCGGTCGGCCTCCAAGGACGGGAGGACCTGTCCGGCCTGTCTGTCCCTGGACGGGAAACAATACGAGACGAACGAACCCATCGACAGCCACCCAGGATGCCGATGCGCTATGGTCCCGGTAACGGTCACCTACGCCGACCTGGGGCTGGACGTACCGGAGGACCTGACCCCACCGGAGTCGGCTAAACAGTGGTTCGACCGGCAGCCCTCGTCGGTACAGCGGGACATGCTGGGGAAGGAACGGTATCGCCAATGGCAGAACGGGACCATCGGGTTCGACGACTTTGTCATGGTCCTGGACTCCCCCATCTGGGGCAAGTCGGCGGTTACCCGGCCCCTGGGTAGGCCGAGGCCCGTAAAGCCCCCACAGAGCCGATTTAGCCAACCAGCCGCCCAGATAGATACGTTACCAAGCCCTCTGGATGGTGGCGATGCTCATAATATAATTACAACCAATGTTAAGACTATGGCCGACACTCCCGATGGAGACGACCTAGTAGGAGCCATAAACCATTGGACCACTGGCGGGAATGAACGAATGAGGACCGGGGCCAGGTGGTGGGTAGACGGTAGCGACGTATCCAATCTAACCGGGCCAGAGCGAACAGGGGCCACAATAGCCGAAGCTGTATCTGTGGCCCCTAGGATAGACAAGCCCCTTTATAGGGGTATCCGGGTGGAGGGTAAAACCGTTGCAGACTTTGAGGCGGAATATGCAATCGGGAAAAATTTTGAGACCCAGATATCAAGCTGGTCTACGAGTTTGGATAAAGGAAAGTCATTTGCGGGGACTGGAGTGTCAGAAACGGAAGCGTCCGTTGTCTTTAATGTTGAGTCCGGGGCCAGGGGGTTGAACATCGAGCCAATTAGCACGTATATTAGTGCTGGAGGGGAACGGGAACGCATCTTAGCTGGGCGGTTTGAGGTTCTAGGATTACGGCGGGAAATCACCAGGGAGGCAACCGCTAGACAGTCCGAGGCTGTTGTATTACACATCGATATTAGGCAAGTAAATACGGTATTTCGGGAGACATTAACCGGGAGGTAAAATTATGCCAGACCCCGAACCTATACCAGGGTCCGAATTAACCGAACAATCCGACCTAATAGAGGCCAGCTTCGCAGAAACCAACGCTCAGGCCAGGGAGCGGGTAGCCAAGGAACAGGCGGAGGAAGCCCGGCAGGCCGAGGAAAGTACGAGGGAGGAAGCATGACTACGCTAACAACAAACGGTGAACCTGTGGAATACTACGCCCAGTCAGTTGGCACCACCAGGCCCGTCCCGATCATTCGGGTAAGCCGGGCCACCAGGCCCCCAACCCG
>Ga0208316_1000871_pt1 | contig 21343 bp, 17 predicted proteins | sample MalvireepMed_231_FD_184240 | JGI IMG/M metagenome (GOLD analysis project Ga0208316, IMG submission 184240) | Marine viral communities from the Global Malaspina Expedition - Malaspina viral metaG DeepMed_231 (SPAdes) (version 2) | ecosystem: Environmental > Aquatic > Marine > Oceanic | place... | reverse complement strand
GGTGGTTGGCTGCCTTGAGGATGGTGGAAGTCGAGCGGTAGTTGCGCTCCAGCCGGATGATGTCAGCGCCGGTAAAATCCTTGTTGAACTGCTGGATGTTTTCGATGCGGGCACCGCGCCAGCCGTATATAGACTGATCGTCGTCGCCAACCACCATCAGGTGATTGTTGCCGCCGGCCAGCACGCGCAGCCAGGCGTACTGCACAGCGTTAGTGTCCTGGAACTCATCGACCAGGATATGGCTGAAGCGGCGCTGATAGTGGTCCAGCAGGCCGGGATTGTTCAGCCACAGCTCGTGGGCGCGAAGCAGGATTTCAGCAAAATCCACCATGCCACCGCGCTGACAGGCCTCTTCATAGGCGGTATACACCGTGAGCATGGTGCGGGTGAACTCGTCACCGTAGTGTTCTATGTTGGCGGCACGCAGACCTTCGTCTTTCTGTGCATTGATGTACCACTGCACCTGGCGCGGGGGCCATTTGTCTTCGTTAATGCCCAGCGCCTTGCTCAGTCGCTTGATCAGCCGAAGCTGGTCATCACTGTCAAGAATCTGAAAATTCTCAGGCAGATTGGCCTCACGCCAGTGTTGGCGCAGCAGCCGGTGCGCCAGGCCGTGGAAAGTGCCGACCCACATACCGCCGATCGGTCGCTCCAGCAGCTCTTCGATACGGCTGCGCATTTCGCGGGCGGCCTTGTTGGTAAAGGTCACGGCCAGAATGCCGAAAGGCGATACGCCCTCCACCTGCATCAGCCAGGCGATGCGATGCACCAGCACGCGGGTCTTGCCGCTGCCGGCGCCAGCCAGTACCAGCATACTGCCAAGGGGTGCGGAGACAGCCCGGCGTTGCTCGTCGTTCAGGGAATCCAGTAAGTGAGATACGTCCATAACCAACCATTGTAGCAGCCTGATTAAAGCATGGCTGTGATATTTATCCTTTTGCCCACTACGCCTTGCTGATAAAATACCGATCCTTTGCTCGATAAAAGACACCCATTTAGCTAGCTGAATCAGGAGTAGAATATGTCTGCAAAATCAGACAACGCACCGTTTGACTGGAAAGATCCGTTTTTGATGGAACAGATGCTGACCGAAGAAGAGCGCATGATTCGTGACACGGCGCGTCAGTACTGCCAGGAAAAACTGCTGCCACGTGTGCGTGATGCCTATCGTAATGAGCAGACGGATCCCGAGATTTTCCGCGAAATGGGTGCGCTTGGCCTGCTTGGCCCGGCGCTGGATGGCTACGGTTGTACCGGCACCAACTATGTTAGCTACGGTCTGGTGGCGCGCGAAGTGGAGCGCGTCGACTCTGGCTACCGTTCAATGTTCAGCGTGCAGTCTTCGCTGGTCATGCACCCGATACACGCTTTCGGCAGCGAAGAGCAGAAGCAGAAGTATCTGCCCAAGCTGGCCAGCGGCGAATACATCGGCTGTTTTGGTCTGACCGAGCCGGACCACGGTTCCGATCCGGGTGGCATGGTGACTCGCGCCCGCACAGTCGAGGGTGGTTACAAACTCAGTGGCGCCAAGAACTGGATTTCCAACTCACCCATCGCAGATGTGTTCATCGTCTGGGCCAAGAATGATGATGGCGTGATCAAGGGGTTCATCCTGGACAAAGGCATGAAAGGCCTGTCAGCTCCCAAGATTGAAGGCAAGCTGGCGCTGCGTGCGTCCATCACCGGTGAAATCGTCATGGACGAAGTGTTTGTGCCGGAAGAGAACATGCTGCCTCACGTTGAAGGCCTGAAAGGACCATTCAGCTGTCTGAACTCTGCGCGTCTGGGTATTGCCTGGGGCGCCCTGGGTGCTGCAGAAACCTGCTGGCATGCAGCCCACGACTACGTCATGGATCGCAAGCAGTTTGGCCGTCCATTGGCTGCCAATCAGCTGATCCAGAAAAAGCTGGCTGTAATGCAGACAGAAATTTCGCTGGCGCTGCTGGGCTGCCTGCAGGCCACCCGCCTGAAGGACGAAGGCAAGCTGGGTATTCCGCTGATTTCTCTGCTCAAGCGCAATTCATGTCTGAAGGCGCTGGACGTGGCACGCGACGCACGTGACATGCTGGGCGGCAACGGAATCTCTGATGAGTATCCGGTCATGCGCCACATGCAGAACCTGGAAGTGGTCAACACCTACGAAGGCACCCAGGATATCCACGCCCTGATCCTGGGTCGTGCCCAGACCGGCATCCAGGCGTTCTTCTAAGCCTGATCGAGTCGGAGGGATTTAGTGAGCTAAGTCCCTCCGCGCTCGCTACACAGCACCCTCATTACTACGTTGCTGAGCCAGCTTTGCCAGCAATCCGAATAAAGCAGTGTCATTCAGCAGTGCCATTTTTTCCCGACGGTTCATCCAGGCCAGCACCTCCGAGACATCCATGGCATCGCTGAGTTTAAGCCTGGCGCCGGCTGCGTCCATGTCCGGATCTCCGCGGCGTTTGACCGGGCGTTCTCCGGCCAGATTGAAATGGCGCGAGGCCTTTTCGCTGTCTGTTAACAGCAGCTGGATGTCGACCAGGTCCACCACGTTCTGGAATTCTTCGCGATGGCGATCCCGGTCATGAATCTCGGGCGCAGCGGACACCTCTTCGGGGATCCTCAGCAGACCCAGCCATGCCAGCATACGCGCGAAGCTTTTACTGCCGCTGAGTGCTGACAGTGGGATCGACAGCACCAGGCCAGTAATAATTGGCAGCATCCAGTAAAGCAGCGGGTTTTGCAGCAGCACCAGGCCTGCCAGCACGCTGATGCCGACCAGGGTGTGAAACCAGTGGTGCCTGAACAGCAGACCCCAGTCGGTGCCATGGGTATCGCGCTGCTGGGTCGACCAGCCCGAGTCCTTGCCACGGATGATTTCCCAGACCTGACGGCTGTGAATCATCATGAATATGGGCGCAAAAAGGATCGAGAAAAACAGTTCGAGCGCCGCACTCAGTGTCAGCCGGATCGGCCCCATGGCGCTGCGAACATCACGGCGGAACAGGCCAGCCAGGTATCCCAGTAACTTGGGTAACAACAGCACCGACATGGTGAACACAAACAGCATGATCATGCGCTGTGAGTCGAACACTGGCCAGTGCGGGAACAGCTGAAAGTCGTCAGTGAAGTATTCAAAGCCCTGGGTTGCAATCTGGGCACTGATCAACAGACCGACGGTCATCATTGCCAGCCATAGCGGAGAGGCGATGTAGCTCATCACGCCTATCAACATATGCATGCGATTGGGCCAGCGCATGCCGCGCGTGGGGATTACGCCCAGGTGCTGAATATTGCCCTGGGCCCAGCGTCGGTCTCGCACCGCAGAATCCAGCAGGGTCGGCGGGCTTTCCTCCCAGGATCCGGTCTGGGCGGGCATCATACGCACCGTCCAGCCAGCGCGCCGTATCAGCGCCGCTTCCACAAAATCATGGGACAGGATGGGGCCGCCAAAGGGTCTCGGGCCTGGCATGACGGGCAGGCCGGCAGCGCTGGCAAATGCAGAGACGCGAATGATGGCATTGTGGCCCCAGTAATTACCGTCATCACCCTGCCAGGCAGTCATGCCATGTGCGACTACCGGACCGTACAAGGTGCCGGCAAACTGCTGCAAGCGGGCGAACAGTGTCTTGCCGGCGTAAAGCCGCGGCAGCGTCTGCAGGATGCCACAGCCGGGATCCGCATCCATTTCACCCACCATGAATGTCAGTGTATCAGCGGCGATCAGGCTGTCCGCGTCCAGAACGATCATGTAGTCGTAGCGCGCACCCCAGCGCGTCACGAAGTCCTGCACATTGCCCGCCTTGCGTGCGGTGTTGAGGTAGCGACGTCGATACCAGACCGCCATGCGGCCCTGCAAGCGCTCCCGCAACAGATCGACAGCTGCAGTCTCCTTTACCCAGACATCCGGATCGGTCGAATCAGAAATGATGAATATCTCGAACCAGTGCTGTTGCTGCCGGGCGATCAATGATTCGGCCATGGCCAGCAATGCTGCGCAGGTGGCCGCCGGATCCTCGTTGTAAACGGGCATCAGCAGGGCGGTCTTGCCGCGCGGCTGCGCACCTTTGGCGGCGCCCGCTTTCGGATGGCCAAAAAACAGGCCGGCGATTGAGCTGGTGGCGGCCAGTGCAATCCAGCCAAAGGTCAGCAGATACAGCACCAGCAGCAACCACTGCAGCCGGGTGACATCACTGACCGAGATAATCAGATACATCTGATAACCGGCGTAGCCAGTCAGGGCCAGCGCTCCCGGAAAGGTGACCAGTCTGGCAAACAGGGTTGCCAGCGATTGCCAGCGGAACTGAACCTGTGGCGCAACCTTCAGGTTCTGCGCCGGCATGTCCAGCGGCGCCGGCTGGGGTGTCGCGCCAACACTTTCCCTTATTGAGTCCATCGATATATCCAGGTTTCGCCCCACTGTTTGTCGTTAACATGCAAGGTAGCGCGCAACTCAATCAGATCAGCACGGCCCGGGTCGATGCGAATGAATGCACGGTACTGACCTGTCGCCTGAACCAGCGTACCGCTGGTGTTGATCACAGTGCCTGCGCTGTTTGTAACACGAATTTCTACGGCGTCGGTATCTGTGATGACATTGGGAATCGTATTGCCACCTGCGTAGTCGATCACAAACACCATGTCATCGCCATTTATCGACTGACCGCGGCTGGTGTCGGTAATCCGCCCCACCTCCAGCTCGTACGGTCCAACCGGGCCCCAGTGCATGCGATACCGGTAATCATACTGGTTGCCGGGTTGCAGACTGTCTTCGGGCTGCCAGTAAGCCACGATGTTGTCGTGAACTTCCTGCGGGGTGGGAATCTCAACCAGCACCACCTCGCCAACGCCCCAGTTCTCCAATGGCTCTATCCACAGCGAGGTGCGCTTGTCATAGCGAGCTTCGCTGTCGTTAAAATCTTCGAACTGATTGTGGCGCTGCATCAAGCCGAATCCTTTGACTGAGGAGGATGCGGACGAGACGAATGACGAAGACTGCAGACGCCGCGGGTTGGCCAGCGGGCGCCATATCTGCTCGCCGTTCTGCATCATGATCTGTAGCCCGTCGGAATCATGCACCGCCCGGCGGTAATCGTCATAGCGGCTTCGGTTGGTGTCGTCAAACATGAACATGGAGGTCAGCGGTGCGATGCCGTAGTGCGTCATTTCCTCACGGGGGAAGAGAGAAGCTTCCACGTCCATTACGGTCGAATCGCCAGGACGAATATCAAATCTGAAGGCACCGGTGGTCGATGGACTGTCGAGCAGAGCGTGGATCACAATCTTCTCAGCACCCACTTCCGGCCGCTCTATCCAGAAATCCGTGAAATAAGGGAATTCCTCACCTTCCGGGCGGGCAGTATTGATCGCCAGGCCTCGCGCTGAAAGGCCATAGAACTGGTCTTTGGCAGTGCCCCGAAAGTAGCTGGCGCCCTGAAAAACCAGGAACTCCTCAAAGCGATCCGGTGTATTGATCGGGTGATATACGCGAAAACCGGAGTAACCCTGGGCGTCGAAATTCTCTACGTCGCTGATGCCCTCTTCATATCGGAATATATCAGTGGTGTAGAGCACCTGCCGCGATACACCGCCTACCACCAGATTGATATTGACCGGTGTGGTGTACAGGAATCCGGGATGGAAAAGATCCAGCGTAAAATTGCGGTCCTGTCTTGCCCAGATGGCGGCATACGGATCAAAAGAAATGCGTCGATACTCGTCATAGTCGAGTTCGTTAAGCGGATTGTCCTCATCAAGTGCCGGCAGTTCGAAGGGCTGCTCAGCCAGCGATCGTGCGTGTTCAAGCAGCCACTGGCGACTGAATCGATGTGTAAGACGCTCGGGTTCTGCCGGGGCGGTGCTGGCGTCAGTGCCAGACGGGCTTGTGGCGCCTGACGGCTGTGACTGCGTCAGTACCGGTGCTGCAAAAACCAGAACGACCGTACAAATCAGTGCGGTCAATATGGCGTAAGCGGGGGACTTTCTGATAACCATTTCCTTTCCTCAAAAATTTCCCTGAATCCATAAGACAGACCAGTACCGTAGATACTGTCTAAATCGCTATCGGGATCATTGGATGTTTGGAAGGCAGGCGTAGACACCGAGGCTGGGAGCGTTCGACCGACTAGATCGACCTCATCCGTGCACAACTGCAGGGCACACCGCATACCTTTCGGCAACGATCCTTTGACCAAGTAACTCCCAGCCATGGTGGCTGGATCAGTCATTGTGTACCTTTTAACCCACAGTCATAATTCCGACCATCATACAACCGGTAAGTTCCGCGCGTAAGTCCCGCGCAAAAATATTTTTTCTATCGATCGCTCCGAAAACCCTACTATTGTTGAGTCTGACGTCGGCAAACGGTCCAGGCTCGGATACACTGCGTATATCAACACGAGCTCTCACTTCTTTCTCATCTAGCGACAGGCCCGGATTCAATCTTGCGTTTTACTTTCCGCTCTTCCCCAAGTGCTCACCATGCGATTACGTTTTTGGCGTTCGCTGTGCTGTTCCTCGCACTGGTGCTGCCCAATCGCCTTGACTGGATATCACCAGCGGCCTTCACGATGTTTCCGCTTGAGCTGGTCATCATCTGCTTGCTGCTGCTTGCTCCCGGGCGGGTCGGCACAGTGTTGCGAGTCCTGCTGTCAATTCTGCTGGGCCTGAGTCTGGTGCTCAGGGGGGCTGACCTGGCGACTCACGAGATGTTCGCCAGGCCGTTCAATCTTATTTTTGATGGACATCTGCTGGCCGATGGCAGTCGCTTGTTGACTGGAGTGCTGGGAAGCGTCGCCGCTGTTAGTGTTGGTATTTTGCTGGCATTGATGGTCGCCCTGCTGTGTGTGCTGGCATTTTTGGTGCTTGGTCGCATCCGGCAGTTTTTACGAATAAAACCCAGGCTGTCCGGCGTGACTTTGCTTGTGCTGCTGACTGCCTGGTTCGCGCTTGACACATTCAGGTGGGTAGAAAGACCCAGAACGGATGCCTACGCCTGGCATCAGCTAAGGCTGCATGCCGAAGATACCTGGCGCAGCTGGCAGGACATCCAGGAGTTTGCGGCCACAGTCGGCGTCGATGAGTGGTCTGATCGCCTTGGTGATCAGTTGTTCGATCGATTGCAAGGCAAAGATGTGCTGGTGATTTTTGCTGAGTCCTATGGGCGCATGCTGCTTGAACGTGAGCCGTTTGCTGACCAGATGCGTGATGCATTGTTGCAGTCCGAAAATGTGCTGCGTGCCGATGGATTTGATATGCAGAGCGCATTTCTGACGGCCCCCACCGTCGGTGGCCTTAGCTGGCTGGCGCATGCCTCCGCACTCGCGGGCACCTGGATCGACAGCGAGACCCGTTACAAAAGTCTGGTCATGAGCGAGCGTGCCACGCTAAACCGCTTGTTCAGAGAAGCAGGCTGGCGAACCGTCGCCGCGATGCCGGCAATCAGCATGGCCTGGCCTGAGGGTCAGTACTATGGCTACGATCACATCTATGATGCACACAATTTTGGTTATCAGGGATTGCCTTTCAACTGGGTGACCATGCCCGATCAATATGTCCTGTCGGCGCTGCATGAGCGCGAACTCAGCGAGCAGGTGCGCCCGCCTGTCATGGCCGAGGTCGCACTGATCTCCTCACATGCGCCATGGACTCCGGTGGCGCAGCTGGTGCCCTGGTCTAACGTTGGCGATGGGCGCATTTTTAACGAGCAGGCCCAGGCCGGCCCGACACCAGAGGAAGTCTGGCAGAATGTTGAATCAATCCGCGATCACTATCGACGCTCGATTGAGTACATGCTGGAATCCGTAGTTTCTTACGTAGAACATTATGGAAACGACAATCTCGTTGTTCTGCTTTTGGGCGATCACCCGCCTGCGCCTTTAGTATCAGGTGACCCGGAAGGACGTGATGTCCCTGTGCATCTTATCGCGCGAGATCCGGCCGTATTCGAGGCTGTATCGCAGTGGCGCTGGCAACCAGGAATGCTGCCGGATGATAAAGCCCCGGTGTGGCGCATGGACCAGCTGCGAGATAGATTTGTAGACGCCTTCTCCAGCACCCGTTTGCCTCTGGAAAAAACGGGCTCTGGCGGATCGACAGCAACAGGAGCCAGGTAATGCAGACGCAAGCTAATACGACTTCCCTGGCGACCCGACTGCGCGAGCGGTGGGGGCTGACCAGGTCTTTACTGATGTACTACGGCATTCCGGGGCGGCAGGCGCGGATGCGTAACTTTTACAGAGAGTTCATATCCCCGGGAGATCTGTGTTTCGACATTGGGGCGCATGTTGGCAATCGGCTTAAGGCGTGGCAGGCACTGGGTGCGCGCTCCGTTGCCGTGGAGCCACAGCCATTGCTGATGCAGACACTACAAAGCCGCTACGCCAGCGCAGAGGACATTGATCTTGTGGCCCAGGCGATTGGTGCGCAGCCAGGAGAGGCAACGCTGCACATCAGCACTCAGACACCGACGGTGACAACCATGTCCCAGGAATGGATAACACAGGTAAAACAGGACGCCTCATTCGAGCGTGTTAAATGGGATCGACAGGTTGTCGTGCCAGTGATCACTTTGGACCAGCTGATTGTCGAAAAAGGCGAGCCGGTGTTCTGCAAAATTGACGTGGAAGGATTTGAACTGCAGGTCTTGCAGGGATTGTCGCGCCCGCTTCGCAGCCTGTCGTTTGAGTATATCCCTGCAGCAATATCGATGGCGATCGATTGTATTAATCGCCTCGAAGAACTCGGCAATTATGAGTACAACCTGGCACCTGGTGAGTCACATCGACTACGCTATGATCAGTGGCTTGCGGCTGACGATATGAGGCAGCAACTGAAGAATATTATCCAGGGCAGTGGTGATGTCTACGCCAGGCTGGGCACTTCTCGCTGATTACCGGCCTGGACTCTGCTACCTGACCACGCGCTGCGGAAGCGCCAAAAGATCCATGTGTCCCACACTGCAGCTGCCGGTGTGAACATTAGCCAGCCGGAAGTCTATCCATTCCTGCAGTTCTTCCTGCTCAATTGACGACTGCACCGCATTGGCGATGCCATGTATCAGTTCGGTCATCAGTTGAGTGTCACCAGCAGTGCCATGATTCCCGCGCAGCAGCCACGGACTGCTTGCCGAGAGCACAGTGTAGCCGGCAGCGGTCAAAACCTGAGTGAGGCAGGCGGAGGCATGTGGGCCAAGAGCTGGACCAAAGCCTTTATCCCGCCGCTGGTCCTGATTAAAAGCCTGTAACACTGTCATGTCCAGCTTGTGAGCCGGAGTCCAGCGAGTAATGCCGTCATAGTTCAGTGCTGTATACACGGCGATCGGATGAGGCTGACTGGCAATAGAGGCGACCAGGGATTCAATAAACTCAGCGGACACAAGGTCAAACAGTGCTGACGCGGTTAACAGATTTATATCGCTGAGGGAGAGATGCTCAGGCTGAGCCAGATCTGCAACCCGGGTTTCGAGGCTATGCCTGTCGCCGTAACGTTCAGACGCCACGCTCAGCAGATTGGCATCGTGGTCAATCAGGCGCCAGGCATATCGACCGGTTTCGATGCCGCCTGCGGCGAATGCGCGCAGCGTGGACCCTGTACCAGAGCCCAGGTCTGCAATCATGGGCTGCTGCCTGTCGCCAGACTGCTCAGACGACGATTGATCCAGCCACTGCTGGGCACGTGCCAGCAGTGCAACATCACGCGCACGCAGATCTGCAGACTCACGTAAATCGAGCCAGTCGACACTGAACCCGGCCATTAGTACTTACTCCTGTTTACCAGCTCTTCGGTTAATTGCTGCACCAGCATTGCGCTGTCCCGCCATCCAGGCAGGACGAGTGCGGCCTGCCTGGCCCCGCTCTGTAAGTCTTGTCGCAGTGTGCTGTCAGAAAGTACCTTGCGCAAAGCGGCGGCAAGCGCCTCTGCGTCATCGGCAGGTACCAGAATGCCAGCAGACGCTGGCACAACATCGGGCACAGCTCCGGCCCGCGCCGCGATTACAGGTAAGCCCGCTGCCAGAGCCTCGGCGAATACCATTCCGTAACCTTCAAATCTTGATGGCAGCACAAACAGATCAGCCTGCTGATATTCGGGCTGCAGATTATCCACTGCTCCGACGAAAGCAATACGCCGGGCCAGCTGCTGCTGGTTCACTTGGGCGCGCAGTTGCTGAGCCCACTCCCGGTCAAAGTGATCTCCGCCAACGAAACGTGCCTGCCACGGCAGATCTGTCAGAGTGGCGAGTGACTCAATCAGCACATCATGCGCTTTACGGCGAGTGAGTGAGGCGACCGTCAACAGGCGCGGTGGATTACCAAGGCAGGGCGCAAATTCGCTGCGATCAGTGCCGGGGCAGGCCACCAGGATGCTGTTTGTGTCGAGATCGAACAGAGTGCGCAATATTTCTGCGGTATGGGGACTGGTGACAACTGTCGCTCGAGCGCAATGCAGAGAACGTTTTTCAGAATGATGCAGTGCGTCACGCTGTCCGGGGTCGAGACCTGCCTCCAGCGCCAGTGGATGATGACACAGGGCAATCAGGCACAATCGCTTCGCGTGACGGCTGACAAGCTGATCCATGACGCCCATTGCCAGGCCATCAATCATGACCTGTGCGCCATTGGGAATAGCAGACAGTTTCTGCTCAGCGTCAACCAGCGCGTCCTGATCCGGTGTTGGAAATCGATCAGACAGCGCAACCGGAACAACGTCTTTACCAAGCAGCCGCAGCTCACGGATCAGGCGCCGATCATAGTGATAGCCGCCAGTGGGTGTGTCGAGATCGCCAGGGAAAACAAAGTAGAGGGGAAGGGTGCTCACAGTTGATTTGATCCGTTCCAATGCAACAGTCGTAACCTGATTAACAGTCAGACCACCTTACCACGGCGCTGACCCGGAAACTGCAAGTTTCAGTCAAAACAGTCAATTTAGAAGAGCGTGCCATGAGCAAACAATCGCTATCCGTCACTCGAAAAGTCTGCGCCAGAATCCCTACCGATCACGGTGACTTTCAACTGTGTCATTTTGCCAACACCCTGGACGACAAAGAGCACCTTGCGCTGTACAAAGGCAATCCTGCGTCGGTCGATCCGGTGCTGGTCCGAGTGCACTCAGAATGCTTTACCGGCGATGTGCTGGGATCGCGGCGCTGCGACTGTGGAGAACAACTTGATCGGGCCATGGCCATGATAGCTGAGGCCGGTACTGGTGTGATTCTTTACCTGCGGCAGGAAGGTCGCGGTATTGGTTTGCCTGACAAGCTGCGCGCCTATAACCTTCAGGACCAGGGCTACGATACTGTCGACGCCAATCTTATGCTCGGTCATGTGGCAGATGGACGAGACTATTCACTTGCAGCTTTGATGCTGCAGGATCTGGGAGTCCTTTCGGTACGATTGATGACCAATAACCCCGCAAAAATTGATGCACTGACCAAGGCCGGCGTAAACATAGCCGAACGCGTGTCTCTGCAGATCCCCGCCAACAACGACAATTTCGATTATCTGTTGACCAAAGCCCAGCGAATGGCTCATCTTTTGCCACTGAGTTCCCTAAACAGTCAGTGACTTCATGAATTTCAATCAACGCCTCGAGCAATGGTTGGTCGATACACAGCAGGCTTTTCACCAGAGCACGGGGCGCATTGAACAGCGCCCGCATGTCACTCTGAGCTATGCGCAGAGCTGGGATGGCAGTATTACCACCGGACCTGGTGAAACGCTTGCCTTGAGCAGTCCACAAGGACTGCGAATGACACACCAGCTACGCAGCCTGCACGATGGTATCCTGGTGGGCATTGGTACCGTTCTGGCGGACAATCCACGTCTGAATGTCCGCGAGTGGACCGGCAACGACCCGCAACCAATCGTGCTCGACAGTCAGCTGAGGCTGCCGCCTGACAGCCGGCTTTGCCAGAACGGCAGTAATGGAAATCGACCTTGCTGGGTGTTGACCACACAGCAGGCGGCAACAGAGCGAGAGGGCTGTGATCTGATTGTGACACCCGGTGACGGTGAGGGGCATGTTGATCTCACGCAGGCCATGCAGGCACTCTATCAGCGTGGAATCAAAACACTGATGGTTGAAGGTGGCGCGGCTGTCATAACGGCGTTTTTGCGCACGCGCCTGGCAGACGCTGTGGTATTGACTGTAGCGCCTGTGCTGGTCGGCGGTTACAACGCGATTGGCAGACTGGCAGATCCTGCTAAAGTAAACTTTCCGCACATCACACCATTGCAGAGTGAGCAGCTCGGGGATGAAATGATCGTCTGGGGTAAACTGAAATATCGCGCGGAGGCAGCATGAGCGCCGGCATTGCGACTGCTACCCAGCTCTGGTTCAAAGCGCCAAAGCAGATAGAGCTGCGCACGGTGAAGTTGTCTGCACCCGCGGCAGATCAGCTACTGATCAGGACGCTGTACTCTGCCATCAGCGCCGGCACCGAGCTGCTGGCCTATCGTGGGCAGTTACCGGCAGACATGGCACTGGACAGCACGCTGGAGTCCCTGCAGCAGCATGCTGAGTACCCCATGCAATACGGCTATGCCTGTGTTGGAGAAGTTGTGCAGGTGGGTTCCGGGCTTGCAGCAGAGTGGAAGGGGCGCCAGGTGTTTTCATTTCAGCCACACGCCAGTCATTTTCTGACCGACACACAAAACCTGCAGATTGTGCCGGACGACATACCGGCCAGAGCCGCCGTTTTCCTCCCTAACACTGAAACAGCCGTCAATCTGGTTCACGATGGTGCGCCAATGATGGGCGAACGCGTCGTCGTTCTTGGACAGGGAGTTGTCGGACTGTTACTGACAGCGCTGCTGTCCAGACACCCACTGGCTGAGTTGATTGTTGTAGAGGGTCGCGCTGAGCGACAGGCACTTGCAAAACAGCTGGGTGCGCATCGGGTGGTGCATCCAGACGAGGCTGCCACCCAGATAAGTGATGCAGATCTGATCTATGAAGTCAGTGGACAGCTGGCCGCGCTGGATCTCGCTGTCGCCGTCAGTGGCTACAGCAGTCGTATCGTGATTGGCAGCTGGTACGGCAACAAACAAGCGTCCATCAATCTGGGCGGCGCCGCGCACCGTAACCGACTGCAATTGATTACCAGTCAGGTCAGCACGGTGGCACCTGCTCTGAGCGGCCGCTGGGACAAACAGCGGCGCTTCGAACTGGCCTGGCAGATGATCCGCGACTGCGACCCGCAGCGCCTGATCAGTCATGTTGTGCCACTGGAAGACGCGGAGCCACTTTACAGGCAACTGGATGAAGAAAATCTCAGTCTGGTTCAGGCAGTGTTCGACTATCAGGACGCCTGAGACCGGAAAAATTAACTAGTAGCCGGCCTATCCAACATCAACTGTTTGATGAAAAATACGCCAGGCAAATACCACGCTTAAGCAACAGGACAGATTATGTATACCGTAGCCGTCACCCGGGATTTTATCGCCAACCATTATTTGATCGGAGGCGACTGGGGATCCGAAAACAATCCACATGCACATCACTATGTGGCCGAAGTGCGCATCGAGAGTGACACGCTGAATCAGCATGGCTACCTGGTGGACATCGTCGAGATAGAAGCAGCCCTCAATGACATCGTCACCTACTTTCGCGACAGCATGCTGAATGACAAACCGGAGTTCGCCGGACTGAATCCCAGTATTGAACACTTCAGCCGAATACTGGTCGAGAAGCTGATGCCCAAAATCACGCCGCCCGGTGAGGGCGTACTGACGGTCAAGCTATGGGAAAATGAAACCTGCTGGGCAGCTTATCGTCAGGCCTTTGCCTGACGCCGGCCGCCCAGGCTGCCGAGGCACAGCAATCCGATAATCAGCACCACGGCATCACGTAAGCGTATCAGCGCAATCAGCATGCCTGCCGCCGCAACCGGCAGGCCGAGCAGACTGAAAGACCATAGCAGTGAGGCCTCGATGGTACCAATGCCACCTGGCACTGGCAGCAGCATCGCCAGCCGCATGCCCACCATGATCATGATCAGATCCTGAATCTCGGGTTGAATTCCCAGCATCCGCAACAAGACAAACAGCTCCAGCAACAGCATGGCCCAGCCGAAAAGTGACAGAAGAAGAGCCACCCAAAGCTTCAGGCGTTGCTCTTTGAGCGCGCTGCGCAATAGGCTCACCATCGAAGACCAGCCGCCAGGCGTGGGTTGACCCTGCGGGCCTTCGGTCTGCGCCTCAAGATTCGCAGTCTGATCAATAGCATCGCCATTGCGAGCCTGGCGCCAGCGCTGTGCCAGAGGCCTGAAGCGATCTGCCAGCCACTGTGGGTGCCGGATGATCACTGCTGCACCCGTCAGCATTCCTGTCAGTATCAATAACAGTACCAGGGATATCTGCAGCCACTCGCCGGCAGGCAGCAATGCCGTTCCCAGCAGCACCAAGACTCCAGCGAGTAGCACGGCAAAATTGGTACCCATCTCCACAAATCGATCCATGCCCAGCATGGCGACAGCTTTGTGCAGAGGCACATCGAATCGTGTCTTGAGCCAGTAGAGTTGTAATGGTTCACCACCAAAATGTGGGCCGGGCGTTATAAAGCTGACTGCACTGCCAGCCTGACGGAGGCGAAACAGATCTGACAGCCATAGAGGCGCGGATAGCGCCCATCCCAGAATCTGCCAGCGTTTGACTGCCAGATACAGGATGACAACATTGATGGATACCCACAGCAGCCAGTCTCGCCAGCGTAGTCTGCTGATACCATCGCCAATATCACGCAGTGGCAGCTGCCACAAAGCCCAGCTGGCCAATGCCAGTGCCAGTACCCAAAGCAGCACAGTCAGATATCGCCACTGACTTTTTGTCATGAGGTTTTCCCGGATGAAGTGCCGAGTCGCCCACTCACAGCCAGCCAGTCACGCCAGAAACCAGTCAACAGCGGAATCATGAAGAGCACACCAAGAACCTGCGTCACACCGCCCGGTATCGGCGGCCACAGTGCAGTTGCTACCAGACCCATCTGCCAGCCTGCCAGTTGGCGGCGCAGTTGGCTGGGTGGTAATGGATACACTGCTTTGTTATGGAGTCGCCGCCAGCGTAGCCCCCAGACAAAAAGATAATAGGCAATGCTGACCAGCAGGTAGCTGACATGTAGCTTGCCGGTGATCACCGCCAGCAGTGGCGCGACCAGCAAACCCAGCGCATCCAGTGTCGTATCCAGCTCGGCACCCAGCTTCGATACCTGCTGCTGGCGCCGGGCCAGCACACCATCCAGTGCATCACCAATAGCGGCCGCAGTGTAAGCGACCGCTGGAATGTACAACAGCGCAGTTGGTAGTGGCAGGAGCAGGGCGGGCAACAGAAAGCCTGCTGTCACGGCGATCAAGAGTCCGCGCAGCAGTGTTACACAATTGCCGTGACCCAACGACGCGTACAATACGTCGCTGTCTGCTGGATGATTCAGATGCAGACGCTGCTGACATTGCCGCCACACGTACAGCCAGACAAGCAGAGTCAGCGGCAGCCACATCAGCGCCAGCTCGATTGAAAGCAGCAATGCCAGGCTGAATGCGGATAATGCAATCAGCACACAGCCCAGAACGCCAATGTAGCGCAGCTGGCGCACCAGGGATTGTGGTAAGCCACGGGCACTTGCAGAATTTTTGCGGTGGGCAGGCAACAGAGCAGGTCCAGTTAGTCAGTGAGTGTAGCCAGTATACGCTGCCAGTATTGCAAGGGACCACCTAATGACGCAGCTGTCAGGCCAAACTAAAAAACGATGGTGTCAGCCAAATTTGGCGTCTTTCGCCAACAAAGCCGGTATCACCAACTAATTGGTAATTGAAAATTAGGATCAAATCCAGAATAGTATTAATACTCAAAAAAAATGAGATCAGTATAAGGAGCGTCAATCATGCACAGGACCGCGCGACACGCTTTACTTTCAGCCATCACCAGTCTGCTGTTCACCACGCAGGCCGCTTCCCAGGAAATAGAGGGTGACATACCCGCCGGCCTCGCCAGAGCATTGCTGGGCGAGAACCAGCCGTTTGAAATCCGCTTCTTTAAAGGCCTGCCGGAGCAGTTTCCAGAGATTGACCTGCCACAGGACGCCGAGCTGCTGGGTTCGGTCGACATGGTAAATTCCCAGCGAGTGGTGTTACAGGTCGCGGGTGACGGCATAGCGCAACGTACGCAGCTCATCCACGAGCTGGAAGCGCTGGGTTACCTGATGATCACGCGGCCGAACCTTGTTCCACCGCAACAGCGAGGGTTTGTGGTGCAGATGCCGATTCCGCCGGGCATGCCCATACAGCTCTGCAGTAATGACCTGGGTATGTTGTCACTGCGAATTGGCAATATGGGGGCAGTTGTGACGTCCAATCCGGGACCCGCCACCTGGGTCGGGAGTGCAGGTGGCGCATCCCACACGCCATTCGTAGTCGCCGAGCGCAATCTTCGTATAGCGTCGAGCGCATCGCCAGCGGGTGTCATGGACAGCCTAATCTACATTACTCAAACGAATACGCCGGTTCGACCATTTGCTTCCACGCCGGGCGGACCGAGTTGTGAGCAGTATCAGGCCCAGATCCAGGCGAGTGGCGCCGCGGGTGGATTTCCATCCATCAATATTCAGGAGCACATGCCGCGGATTGAGCTACCCGCCGAAGCGACTGCCTCGAATGTTAATGGGCCGTCTATGCGAGGCTTCGGTGGCTCTGGCTATACAACTGAATCGCGCACACAGGTTCACCTTGATTGGGAGCTGGATGTGTTGCTGGATCATCTGGCCGCCCAGATCGACGAACAGGGCTGGCAGCGCGATCACGGGGCTGCGGGCGATGTTGCGGGTTCGGTCGTGTGGACACGCGAGGTCGACAAGCTGGATCTGGTTGGTACGCTGCGGATCCTGACGCTGGGCTCAGAAGAATTTGAACTTGTGTTCAGTATTCAGAGCGTGCCGCAGGATTAAACACCCAGCACGACGCCAACAAATACCGCCAGCCCGACCCAGTGATTGTTCAGGAAGGCCTTGAAACAACCTTCGGTTTGACGGTCGCGAATCAGCCAGTGCTGGTAGACCAGCAATGCCGCAGCAACAAGAAGACCAAGGTAGTACCAGAAAGAAAGAGCAAACTGCTGGCCGGCCAAAATCAGCGCCAGCATGAACATACCCTGCAGCATGCCGATCATCACGCGGTCGGCATCGCCGAACAGGATGGCCGTGGATTTGACGCCAATCTTCAGGTCGTATTCACGATCCACCATGGCGTATTCGGTATCGTAGGCGACTGTCCAAAGGCAGTTGGCAACGTACAGCAGCCAGGCAGTTGATGGTGGCAGCTCGCCAGTCTGGGCCGTGAATGCCATCAGAATGCCCCAGGAAAATGCCATGCCCAACACGACCTGCGGCAAGTGGGTGTAACGCTTCATGAAAGGGTAGATGGCCGTCAGCACCACGGCGCCAATCGACATCATGATGGTGAGTGAATTGAGCGTCAGCAACAGCAGAAACGCCAACAGGCACAAACCGACAAAGCAGTAGAACGCCTCTTTGCGGGTGATCTGGCCCGTTACGATGGCCCGGTTCTCGGTACGCAACACGTCGCCATCTATATTCGCATCGGCATAATCATTGATGCAGCAGCCAGCCGAGCGCATGATCCAGGTGCCCAGGGTAAATACAACAATCAGTTTCAAGTCCGGCCAGCCATCGGCGGCCAGCCACAGGGCGCCAAGAGTTGGCCATAACAGCAGATAGGTACCAATGGGGCGATTCAGGCGGGTCAGCAGAACAAAGGCCGGCCAGCGGGCGTGCAGACGTGGCACATGGCGGCGCGCGAGCTGATCAATAAACTGGAAAACGGACTGTCGGGCATTCTTCAGCAAAACAGAGACATCTCCTTTCGCAGCGACGGATGTTGTTGGGCACTCACAGAGTCATTTGCTCGGCAATCAGAGCAATGTCTTCTGAGGCCACCAGCTTGGCGACAAGCTCCCGGCAGCGCTCGGGATTCAGCTCGCGCCGATCGAACATCTCTTCCGGAATCGGGTCAGTTGGTGCATCACCTATCCCATGTTCGCGTAACAGACGCGTCGCGATAAACACCAGATTGGCATATTCAGCATGCTCGCCCTGATAGTCGGCATCCTGCTGATGACGAAGCGCGGTGCAGACTTCTTCTGGCATGTTCCAGGCCTGCATCAACCACGCACTGATCTGCTCGCGGCAGATACCTACCAGATGTTTTTCAATAGCGACGTGACTGATGTTGGGGTTGGCTTCCGTGTAGCGACAGATGCGGCTGAAATGCGGTGGAAAAGTATGAGCCAGCACCAGATAACCAAAGTTATGCAGGAGTCCCGACAGATAGATCAAGCCCTGCCGCGGGCGCACTCGAGCTGGCATCAGACGGGACAGAGCCTCCACTGTGGTCGCGCAATAGGCTGCCTGCAGCCAGTAAGGCGTCAGGCCGTCCGAGCTGTCTTTGGGCAGACTGACCGTTCGTCCCAGGATCAGGCCCACCGCCAGATTGCTGACCAGATCAAAACCCAGCACGCGCACGATGGCATCCTGAACTGAGCGAATTTTGCCCGGTGCCGCGTAATAGGGTGAGGACGCCCAGCTCACGACCTGCGCCGCCAGACTTGGATCTGATTCAACTATATTGGTCAGATCGGTCACCGAGGCGTTGGGGTTGGCCCGCAGCTGCATGATTCGGTCAGCAGTAGGCGACAGCGGCGGGATTTCCAGCGTGTCATCAAGTCGCTGACGAATACGCAGTGACGTAAAATTGCGCAGCGAGTCATTGATCTGCGCTGGATCCTGATCAGCGTCTGGGAGCGAGTGGTCAAGTTCAGCGGCAGCTATGGTGATATCAACATGGCGAATGCTCATGCGTTGCTCCAGCAGACCATCGCGAACCTGCTGTAAGGTCATGCCATCAGCGTCTACCACCAGGTCACCACGTGCTGCCAGGGATTGATCGACCCAAGTGGGCAGAGCAAAGAACTGCCGTGACTTGTCCAGAGGTACCAATTGGCGCATTTTGCTGGCGCGCAGGATTTGTGCACTTGGCATAGGATTCAGATCGCGGCCGCTGCTGGCCTGCAACCTGCTCAGTTCAAGCATCGAGCTCGTGGGGACCAGACACTGGGCCATGACACCCTGTTCATCGTGCACGAGCACACATCGCACGGGTAGTGAGGTTTTAATCGATCCTGATTCAGACATTACCGTACAGTTCCCTGTCCCCCAGCCAGCGATCAACCAGCGGGGCGATATGTGATGGATAGGCGACTTCAATTTGGTCAGCCGCCGATTTTACCGGATCAAGTAATTGAGCGTCACGTGACAAATCGGCAACGCGAAAGCTCATCAGGCCTGTCTGCTGCGTCCCCAGGACCTGTCCGGGTCCGCGTAATGCCAGGTCCTGCTCGGCGATATAGAAGCCGTCATTGCTGTCGCGCATAATGCCCAGACGCTGCTTGCCTTGCAAGGACAGTGGTGGCTGGTACAGCAACAGGCAGTGGCTGGCCTTGGCTCCACGCCCGACACGGCCGCGCAACTGATGCAATTGCGCCAGTCCCAGGCGCTCGGGATTTTCTATGATCATCAGGCTGGCATTAGGCACGTCCACACCCACTTCGATAACGGTGGTCGCCACCAGCAGGTGAGTATCGCCGCGTTTGAAGGCATCCATCACCTCACTTTTTTCCGATGGCTTCATGCGACCGTGCACCAGCCCGACTGTGAGGTCCGGCAGTTGTTCCTGCAGCGTTTGCCAGGTAGCCTCGGCTGCCTGACATTGCAGTGCCTCTGATTCTTCGATCAGCGTGCAGACCCAGTAGGCCTGACTGCCAGCCCGACAGGCATCATGGATGCGTTCGATAACGTCATCCCGCCGGCTATTGGCGATGACCACCGTATTTACCGGAGTGCGTCCGGGCGGCAGTTCGTCAATAATGCTGCATTCAAGGTCAGCATAGGCGCTCATGGCCAGCGTGCGAGGGATGGGCGTTGCGGTCATCACCAGTTGGTGAGGCAGCGTCTGCCCGTCATTACCTTTTTCACGCAGTGCCAGACGCTGGTGAACACCAAAGCGGTGCTGTTCATCGATAATGACCAGCCCCAGGCGCTGAAACCTGACCTCATCCTGAAACAGGGCATGCGTCCCGACGATGACGCGAGCGCTGCCATCTGCGAGCTGCTGCAGTACCTGCTGTCGCTGTCTGCCTTTGACTTTGCCACTCAGCCAGCCAACCTGAATGCCCAGTGGCGCCAGCCAGGCGGAAAAGTTGGCGTAGTGCTGCTCGGCCAGAATCTCGGTAGGAGCCATGATGGCCGCCTGGTAACCACTGTCCACGGCCTGCAATGCTGCCAGCGCGGCGACGACTGTCTTGCCAGAGCCCACATCGCCCTGCAACAGACGCAGCATCGGCTCTGTCTGACAAAGATCGGCATTGATCTCGTCACTGACGCGTTGCTGGGCATTGGTCAGTCTGAACGGCAGGCGCTTGGTGAACTGTTCCCGCAGAACCGGTTTGCTGGTCAGATTCGGTGCCAATTGATGGCTGCTTTGCTGCCGCAGTCGTCGCAGGCAAAGCCGGTGGCTGAGCAGCTCTTCGAAGGCCAGCCGCTGTTGTGCCGGGTGGGTGCCCTCCAGCAGAGCAGCAACAGGGGCCGAGGTCGGAGGATGATGCAAATACTGCAGGGCAGCCGGCAGCGACGGGTACTTGAATACCGCCAGTATGTCTGCGGGAACCCAATCGATCAGCGCTTCGGACTCATTGAGCATGGCCAGAGCCTGATCGATCAATGCCCGCAGGCGAACCTGCTGCAAACCCTCAGTAGCTGGATAAATCGGCGTCAGCCTGTCTGCGACCGGAATTGTCTCGCCAGCTTTCAGAACCTGATACTCCGGGTGGTACAGTTCCGGGCCGCGCTTGCCGGCGCGGACTTCACCGTAGCAGCGGATGCGGTTGCCTGTAGCGAGCATGTTTTTCTGAGCGGCGCTGAAGTGGAAGAAGCGCAGGCTGATCAGACCGGTGTCGTCTTTGATGCGACACACCAGGCTTCGCCGGCGGCCGAATTCGACATCGCAACCGACAATTTCGGCCTCCAGCATGACATCCTGGCCCATGCGAATCTGGCTGATCGGCGCAATACGCGTGCGGTCCTGATAACGAAGCGGCAAGTGAAACAGAAGGTCCTGAACGCTGCTGATATGCAGGGCTGCCAGGCGCTCCATCAGGCGCGGACCAACGCCTTTCAGGGAGTTGACCGGTCGTTCGCTGAGCGGCGTTGCTGGCGGCATCGTCCGTGATTCCAGATGTCAGCCCACTTGCATGATGGCTTCGATTTCAACCAGTGCGCCGCGAGGCAGAGCGGAAACCTGTATGGT
>Ga0208316_1000866_pt1 | contig 21454 bp, 21 predicted proteins | sample MalvireepMed_231_FD_184240 | JGI IMG/M metagenome (GOLD analysis project Ga0208316, IMG submission 184240) | Marine viral communities from the Global Malaspina Expedition - Malaspina viral metaG DeepMed_231 (SPAdes) (version 2) | ecosystem: Environmental > Aquatic > Marine > Oceanic | place... | reverse complement strand
AAATCCCTTTATCGGTGATAGGTCCAACCTTGGACACATCCCAACCAAACCATGTACCTTTGTCATTAGACTGTTGTACAGTTTTTAGTTTATAAATGTGGCTATATGTTGGCGGCGTGAACAAACCATTTTTACCCTGCATTTTAATCCCCATCATCATTGAGTTCCACTTACGACTAATTTTTAATTGAGTCGCTTTCATAGAAATCAAAGCTGTTGTAGGCGTTTTGCCAAGTAATACTACAAAATGACTTACAGTATTTTCAAGATAGTTGCCATTAGCTAATCTATCCTTAAAACTTTTATCTCTTGTAGTTTTAGGTATGTCGTCTCCTGCGTCATAAATATGGACGGGAGCTCCTTTACTTTCACCTCTGTCTTGCCATTCTATCTGCTGTCTTTTGTAATAGACGGGCAATACTTCTATCCCCTTTTCGCCATCATACAAATCGGCTGTTACCGTATTGATGATCATGCCAGGTTGTGCACCTTTGACATGTTTAGCGTCCCTTGTATTTACTTCGGGGGATAGTTGGCCTAGGACTTTTAGAAATGGTAAAGCTAAATCTTCTTGCTTTATATTCGCAATCCCTTGCCCTGCATCAGCTTCAAATACATTTGTAGCTAATGGTCCTGCATTTTCGCGTTTCGCGATCTGTGCTTCTTGTTTCATGTTTATTGTTTCCTTTTTATTGTTGTTTTATTTCCAATGAACACATTGAAAATTTCCGTTGGAAGGGGTTTCCCTCCCTCAATACGCTCACGGACTAGCGCTTTCAGAGTCATGGGCTCAACCTTCAACTTTTGTGTCGGTTGATACCCTTGACCCCTCGCAAGTTCAGCATAATCTGCTGCCTTGTTATCTTCGTTACGACCAAAAGATACAGTTAATTCATTCTTTATTATATCTCCTAGATCGTTTTCACGAAGCCAGTTAAACGCCTTCTCTTTATTTGCTTGAGTAATAGTGGCGCTATAATTTGTTTTAACTTCAACTGATGATCCATCAGCAAGTTTCAAATAAGACAATCCCATTTCTGTTAACATAGTAGGAATAGCTTCTCCAGAAATTTGTTCTAAATCTTTTTTTCTCTGTTTAAGATACTCTTCGTTTTGTTCTATGTCTTTCTGTATTGCTTGCATCTCTTTGATTTTAGTTGCAAGTTTATCGATATGATCAGTTTTGTCTAAAACTTCTGTCTGATCTTGTTCGAAATTAATTTGATTCATCTAAGTCTCCTTTCTCGAATAAATTGATGTGAATCGGATAGTATTTTCTTTCTTGTTTGTCCCATTTAAGTAAATTAAATTTACCACTGGTTATATCAGAAACAATAGAGCATGCAACCCCAATGATTGCAGGATCTCCTGTTAATAATAAAAAATCTTCAGTGTTATAATCTCTTAAACCTTTTCTTAATTTAAAGATTAAAGGACCTGGAGAAAATATCATTTGCGACAGTTCAGGTAATAGAAATTTAAAGGTTCCATATTCAGCAGCCCCTAAAATATTAATCTTAGGTTTGCCATCTTTGGTACCTGCAATTTCTTGTATTACATATACAATCGGTAATTTAACTTTTCTACTTTCTTCCATTGACATTATATATAAGATGTCCTATATATTAAGTCAAGTAGAAAGAATTATGAATTATAAATTTAAGACAACGCCTTATAAGCATCAGCTTACGGCTTTAGAAAAATCCTGGAATAGGGAAACCTATGCCTATTTTATGGAAATGGGAACAGGTAAAACAAAAGTGCTCATTGATAATGTAGCCATGCTCTATGATAAAGGTAAAATAGACGGAGCCCTTATTATTTGTCCTAAAGGAGTCATGGGAACCTGGCGTTTACAAGAATTACCAGCTCATTTACCTAATCATATAGAAAGTGTGTCCGTTTCATGGCAAGCGAACATAACTAAATCTCAATCTAGATTATTAGGAAATTTATTTAAAACTACTGAAGATCTTCACATTCTAGTTATGAATGTAGAAGCTTTAAGTACACAAAAAGGAAGTGACTTTGCTAAAAAATTTATGTTATCGCATAAAACTTTAATGGCTATTGATGAGTCCACCACTATTAAAAATCCTAAAGCCAAACGTACAAAAAATATTCTTCAAATGGCTAAACGAGCTTCTTACAGAAGAATTTTAACAGGCTCCCCTGTGACTAAAAATCCTTTAGATTTATATAGTCAATGTGAATTTTTAAATGAAAATCATTTAGATTTTACTTCTTATTATGCCTTTAGAAATCGATATGCAGAAATGAAGACATTGCATATGCATGGTCGTCAAATTCAAGTGGTAAGTCATTTTAAAAATTTAGATGAATTATCCGAACAATTAAAAACATTTTCATACAGAGTGTTAAAAGAAGAATGCTTAGATCTCCCCCCTAAAATATATATGAAAAGAGAGATTGAATTGTCCGCTGAACAAAATAAGGTTTATAAACAAATGAAAGAAGAAGCTTTAGCTACTTTAAACGGTAAGTCTCAAACTACTATGACCGTTTTAACTCAACTTATGAGACTTCAACAAATTACATGTGGCCATTTTGTAGCTGATGATGGCACAACTCAGGAAATAAAGAGTAATAGATTAAGTGAGCTAATGGATATTTTAGAGGAAGTAGAAGGAAAAGCCATTATATGGTGCCATTGGCAAAAAGATGTGCAAATCATTAAACAGGCTCTTACTAAAGAATATGGTCCGAGGGCCGTGGTTGATTATTATGGCTTAACGCCTCAAGATCAAAGACAGAAGAATAAAGACGCTTTTCAGAATGATTCTAAAGTACGCTATTTCGTTGGAACACCACAAACGGGTGGATATGGATTAACCCTAACTGCCGCTAATACTGTCATTTACTATTCTAACGGATATGACTTAGAAAAAAGAATTCAGTCCGAGGACCGTGCACACCGAATCGGGCAAAAGAAGTCTGTGACTTATATAGACATTCTCGCGGAAGAAACTGTTGATTCTAAAATCGTCAAATCCCTCCGCAAGAAAATTAACATCGCTTCTAAAGTTATGGGCGAAGAACTTAAATCCTGGATTTAGTAGGACTTACGCGCGACGCGCGGTAAAATTTTTATTTTGCTATTTTACAGTTATTTTTTTTGGCTTTTTGTCTTCGGGTGGATTGTAGTTCAATTCCACTTTCAACATTCCGTCTTCTAGTTTGGCACCTTTACATTCCACATATTCTGACAATTGTAATTGTCTTTGGAATGCACGTTTAGCTATACCTTTATGAACGAAGTCTTCCTCTTTATCAGAAGAGTTTCCTTCAATAGATAGAACACCATCCGTAACATTGACATTAATGTCTGACTTTTTATAGCCAGCCACTGCCATCTCTAAGATGTACTTATCTTCTCCAGCTTTCTTTATATTATAATGTGGAAAGCCAGCATTGATAGTAGGCAGACGATTGAAACGTTCGAAGAACGATTCAAAACCGATTGCATTGTTTAGGAAATTATTTAAGTTTATTAGATCAGTCATAGTAACCTCCTTGTTAGACAGTTAATAATAAGAGCCTCCTAAAGCACTCTTAAGACTAATATAAACTATTTATACCAAATTGCAAGCAGCATAAGAAAAAGAATCAATCCCTGATATTTATTTGGAATAGATATTAATAATAATGTTTTATATACTTTTAATTTTTGCCATAAGAATTTCATTAGGCGTCTCCTATAACTGGTTTGTATCGAGTTCTATTATCTTCGTCTTTATAGGCTCTGAGATTCTCCTTTATATTTTCTGATGAATCAGGGTTATAACTGACGTGCAACCAGCCAGAATTTGGTTCGTCTTTATTCCAGAATTCGAGAATCATTTGATCATATAAAAGGTTGCCCTTGATCCAGTTAAAAATTTCATTGTTAGGTGTGCCATAGATTTCGAAGTCCGCCGCCATCCCTTTTGCATGCTGCGAATCGATGGAAGATCCGATCGCTTGACACAGCGCTGGGCTGCGGTAGCCGCTGGATACACTCACTACGTGATTAAAATGGTCTCTAACAGGCTGTAGGACGCGTTCACAGAGCAATCTTAGGTTTTCCTGGTGGTCGGGACTAGGGTCATTAGGAATGCCTTTTCTCTCAGCCGTTTGAGACTTGGTTAGTTCAACCAAGTTGAAATTTTTAGATAACTGCATTAAATAGTTTTAACTAATAGATTAATTAGTTGAAACGCGACGGCCCCCACCGTTGCTAATAGAACCCAATAGATTTTGTCTATCTTGCCACCCAAGCTCTTAATATCTATGCACATATGTTTCAAGTGATTGGTTTTAAGATTGGAAATATCCTTCTTCAGTCCAGTCACGTGGCCATGCAAACTTATGATATGTTCTCGAGTTGTTTTGGGTGTCATGTTCTCCGTGCAATAACTTGTTCTGATGGTGACAATAACGCAGTCTCTGTTCGTGTCAACCCTGTTTGTGGACTCTTTTGCATTGCAGCTGCGGCTACGTTAGGCATAGGGGTTTGAGGTAATGGAGGAGCCTGTGGTTTTTGACTCGTTAAACCCGCCAAAGGATTAACAAGTTTTTTAATTTTCTCCAGACCTTTTTTAATAATACCTGTTCCTTCTTCTGGAATAGGATTACCATCTTTATCATAAAGGGTTTGTCCTTTTTTATTCTTTTTGTATTTAGTTTTATCAGGTTTGTAGCCACCCTCCCATTTCCCAATTACTTCTCCTTTTTTATTCTTCATTATGTTTCCGTCTTTATCTTTTGTAGGTATAAATGTGTAAGGGAAGAATTCTCTTCTTTTCCAATCTCTTTTGACTGCATCAAGTTCTGTCTTAGGAAAAAGAAAGGATTTATTTTCAAAGAAGAAATAGTCATCACTCTTTTCTGATTGTTCTTCCATCGCCTCTTTAACCTTCTCTACCTTCTGATCGAATCTAGGTTCAGAATAGTTGGTAGGAGTAAATTGCCCTCTCATTAAATTTCTAACCAGAGTTTCATCTGTTCCTGCTTTTTCTAATATTTTTTTAATGGTTCGGTCATCAACGTTTAACATTTTCATATCTTCTATTCGGATAAACATATCTTTTTGTAATCTAAAATCTTCTTCCTGCATCGTGTCAAATTCTCTGACCATATCGGAGGGAGTATTACTGTAGTAATGTTTTGCATCATAGAACCCATCCGCTTCATCAATATCTCTTCTTAAACTATTCAGAGTCGCTGCGTAATATTTTAAATCGGACTTCGTATCAACTCTAATTAAACGAATTCCAGAGAACAACGCCAACAATTCATCAAAAGTGTTCACAGGTTTACCACCCTTCGTTAAATCTTTTCTTAAGCCTGCACTTATTTTCTCACTCGTTAACCATACACCTGGTTTGATTCCGTCCATGATGTAAGCGAAAGAGTTATTAATCTTCGTGGAAAGAGTATCTCCTGTGGTATAAACTCTTCCACCTCCAGGTTTTCTTCCTCCCCCAGCTGTGACATCAACCAATCGATCATAACCTAATGGTTCAGATACGAATGGCTCAAGCACTTCCATGAAAGGTCCTTCAGGACTAAATAAAAGTCCAAGAACATAATCATCAACGTCTTCGGGGTTAATATTTTGAGCCGCCGCACTAGCAATCGCTGCTTGGACGGGTCTTTGCATAACATCGTATGGCATGAAGTAAGTAAAGTTAATGGCTAAGCTTTCTCCATCTTCCCATCCTTTAAGCATCACTAGATCTGCATTTCTATTCCAGCTCGCCGCAAAAGATCTTTTGTATGCATCCTCTTGTGACTCCGTGGTATTGGTTAAGTACTGACTCACTTCTGATATCCCTTTTCCTAATCCATAAAGCGTCATGAAAGATCCCATCAATCTTCTAAGTCCCATCTGTCTAATCATTATGTTAGGGTGTGAAGACATCTTTAACCCTAACGCAATGTTAGTGGTTGTAGTTCTAATCATTTCTGCAGGGAACGATACGAAATTTCCTAGAGGGAATTTTCTTAACGCCTGAATGACAGGTGGAACTTTACTATAGGTTGGATAAGAATTTCTAATCAAATGAGCTGCTGCCTTATCTAAAGCATCATCCAATGTCAGCTTAGCTCCTGTTACTAAATCTGTTTTATCAAATGGAGCTCCTATATGTCTCATGAATTTAGCGACGTCATCTACATTATGCAAAGCGTCAAGCAACATGGAACGATCAAATTGAAAGCCATAAAATTTCCAAAGGTTATCTCCCCCTGCATAGACACGTCCAACCTTATCTGCTTGGGCCATGCCCATCATTCTTTCAAATAATTTATCAAAGGTATTAAGTTTTCCTGTTTTTAATTCTGCGAGTACTGTTTTCATTTCAGTTGCTACAATGTTTTCATCATAGACTCCGAGTCTTACCAGCTTTGCTATCTGTTCATTGAATGCGACTTCATCAATTCCTTTTCCTTCTTTAAAGACATCTCGAATTACCATACGAAAAGAATCGGTAACACTGGCACGATGACCAATATGACCTGCGTTCAAAGCAAACATGGAAGCTGATGTAACATTACGAACTTGGGTCGTGGGTGAGTATAAAGTTTTACCAATCTGAACTCCTGCTTTTCCTTGAATGATGTGACGATACCAACTTGATTTAACCAAGTTAGCAAACGGTGTACCTAACCCCATAAACATTTGTTGGAATTCAGGAGAAGTCCACATGCCTTCGAGATCTGTTTTAAGATAGTCCCCCATCCGAGGAACTCTTCTAATCTGAGCTGGCATAATGTATTTACTTCGAGCTGCTTCACGACTGGTAAATAACCACCCGTCTTTGAGTCCTTGTTTTGCTATAAAATCTGCAGCGACCTTAGCCATGTTCTGATTAACTACATCCATGCCTGTACTTAAGACAGAGAACTTAACATTCTTTTCTTGTCCTAAAAGATCTCGAATAACTTTAGGAAGTTCCTCTCCTGTTTTTAAAAACTTATATTGTTTACCCTGCATAATTTTTTGAGATATAAATTTAAGAACGCTTAAAGGATCTTTGCCTTCGGTTTTGCCTGTAGCTAGAATGGAATCCACCATATCATTAGCAGCATTTTTAAAGCCTGTATCGTTAGGGAAATCTTTGAGCGCTTGCTCTCTTAAATTTTTATTCTTATTAATAACATTCTTAGCAATCCAGTTCACCGCGTTTTCTCTGATCTTGGGATCAACCGCCTTTAAAGGATTAGTAAACGTTGAGAAAGATCTTAGTAAATACTGATGAGTTTTCTTTCCTAAAAGGTCACGCAAAGCATTAGAATATTCATCAGCTTGTTTGCCTTTAGGTAATGCATTTTTAAATCTTTTCACCACTTCTTCTAAAGTATCTTTAATCTGTTTGGATAAACCCTGAAGTTCTTTGGGTAATTCTGTAAGAGCTTTCTTATTCATGACATAGTCATCCGCTATATCTAACCAGTACTTCTGCATCGCAGGTGAAGTCGTTGCTTTATTATATTGTCCTTCGAATCCTTTAGCTAAATTGTAAGCTGCTTTTTCTAACCCTGCAAAAGCTCTATCAAATTTTCTAGCAACCGATCGTCCATAGAGTGATGCTGCCTCGGATGCTCCTTCAATTCCAACGGGCATCTCTCCATAGGATCTGAACGCCTGTAAAAAATTATCTAAAGTTTTAGCTGAACGTTTGGTAATATCTCTGCTTGTAACAGATCCTAATCTCCATTGTTCAAAGGGAGGAAGTTGTCCTACCCATTTCCAAACTCTTTTATTAGTGACTGGGTCTTTAACAAAACCTGAAAGACCACTTGCAATCGTAGGAGCTATGGCCTTGGTCAATGTCCAGTTAGTCATGCCTCGAATGGCATTCGTTGCACCCTTAACAGCAGGATAAACACCAGGTCTAGAATAGACCCAGGCTGCGGGTTCAAAGACGAGTCGGTTCGCGACTCGAGTTCCAATCTGCGCAGCTTTCTTTGCCGCCCACTTAGGACCCAACCATTTATAACCGAGCTGTATTCCTTTTCCTACTAAAGGAAAGCCTCCTCCAATTAACGTACCTTCAAAACCATACTTAACTTTATTTTTAAATTCTGCTGCCGCTTTTTTTCTGCCTGTTAATCCTTCTGTGGACTCAGGTTGAAATCCAGGGAAGGGATTTAAGACAGGACGACCAGGACTAGAGACAATAAAATCTGTAGCTCCTAATAAGGCTGCACCTTCCACGGCTCTTCTATAAATTTTACTGGTCTTAGTTGCTTTATTAATTTTTAAAAACTTATAAATAGGAGCCAAAGCATTCGTTCTATTAATAAGTTTAAGAGTAGTAGCGTAAGGTATACCAAACTGTACTCCTAATGAAGTGAGTTCCCCTCTCCATGTTTCAGGTTGATCAGGTCTAATTTTTTCATCGTTCATGCTTTTTTCTAACGCAGTCGTAAAGTCTGTACCTAATGCAAAATCTGTAGGGATAGTTATAAGTTGATTGATACCCCCACTCAGTTGCCACACTCCTTCTTCAACTCCTTTGGCTAGCTCATCGAGTCCTGATATATAATCTTTTTCCTTTTGACCTGAGTATTCTCTAATCCATTTATTAAGATTAACGTACTTAGGTTTGATAACCTTTCCTTCTTTATCTTTAAATTCTGTAAACCAAGACTGTGCTCGAAGCGTAGGAGATAGAGTAGTAGCCAGTGTTAAAGCTCCTACATCTCCTTTGTCCTTACCAAAGAACCATTTGACTGGCTTCTTTGGTTCAGTCATCTGATCCAAAGCATTCAGCATAGCTTTTTGGAAGTCCGTATAGTCTTTTAGATTATCTTTGGAAGTATCTTTTTTATAACGCTCGTAAGCAGTGTCGGCCATTTTAACCCTCCGACGGTAATACTAAATTGACATTATATTTTGTGTTGAAATTATCTACGTCTTGTTGAGTTTGAATCGTTGCAAAATCTTCAAGTGCCTGTCCACTTTGAGAAAGTAATATTACAATGTCATCGGTAATGGTTGCAGGAAGTCTAGCTCTGAGTTCTTCAAAGGTCATGCCTACGGCATCTACTTGAGGAGTTCCTGGTTGAGGAATTCCCTCTGGTTGAATAGTTTCTTGCACGTTTATATCTTCTACTAATTCTCCACCTTGATAGCCCGCTCTTCCACCTTTAGCCATTTGTGCGCCACCTGCTTGAACGATACGCATAATTTCTGCCATTGCATCTTGAATTTTTTGAGCTTGTCCTTCAGGAGTCTTAGGATATTTTAAAACATTGTTCCCTGTTTCTTCATCGACGATCATCATCTTATCGTAAGAAGGTAAGATCACATCTAGCAATTCTTTTACTACTGCTGTGGATCCTAGAACTTTATCGACTAATGGATTTCGCTCTCTAAGTTGATTAATAACTGTATTAGCTACTAATAATTCTTCTTCTTTTTGTGCCACTATTTCGTCGGTCAATCCTTCTTCTTCAAGTTCCTTAGTCAATCGAACTTTATCTTTAGTAGCATTAATCAAAGTATCCAACATCAATTTATCTTTAAATATTTTACTTTCCCCCATCATCTCACCTTCAGCTCCAATGATTTCACCAAAGAGTCCTGCTCCGACAGCACTTCTGGTAGCATCCCTCTGATCCATGCTTGCAAAAAGTTCTTTAGTAGGTCCTTGTGCTTGCTTAGCTGCGGTCTGTAAGACGTTTCCAGTAGGTGGATTGCCCACCATGTTCAAGCCCCAGTCAATCAGGAACCGATTGATGTCGGCTCCTCTTCGTGGGTAATATTTATCGGTAATTCTTTGCGAGGTTTCAAAGGCTTTATCATAATCGATACCAGCATAACCTCCTGGTCCATCGACTCGTCCTCTTTTAGGCGTGTCTAATCCTGACGTGATCCCGCTTGTGGATCCTCCCAGTCTAAACATTGGTCTATTTAATACTCTGCTCATTATGTTCCTGGTATTCTTGGTCCTTGATATATATTTGCAGGAGCTTGATAGCCACTTCCTCCAGCTCCTCTAACCGCTCCATAAATTCCAGCCAACGTAGCTCCCGTTCCAAGCGCCGTCTGCAGCGGTGTTGGATTCGGTTGTTGTTGGAACTGATACTGGTTACCATAGCCACCCATGATTCCTGTCAAACCCTGACCTAGGAATCCTAGTCGTTCGTAAGGTTCGTAGGCTCTCATTCGTTCCAGTTCTCTGTCTGCATCTGAGACTGCTTGCGCTTGGGCTTGTTGTTGTGCGCCCACTGTACCCAAAGTCGCAATATCTTGTTGATACATTCCTGGAACGGTCTGTGCTAATCCTTGTTGTTGTTGAAATGCTGTCTGTGCTCCTGCCATACCCTGGCCGTAGCCTTGTTGTAATAATTGTGATTCCATGAGAGCTCTATTCATATCAGAAGCTGCATCGTATTCTGATTGAGCGACTCCCATTCTTGAACCTCCGTAAGCTCCGAGCTGTGAGGCTCTGTCTGAAATTCCTCTTCGTTGCATCGCTGCTTGTTTATCAAATGATGTCATCGTCGCATCGATCACTTGTTGTTGATATGGTGACATGAATTGTTTGTAAGCGTCAGGTCCTGCGTAAGGTTCTGCCGCTGTTAAGTAATCTTCAAAAGCTCCAATACCTTTACCTGTTGTGCCTGCGAGTGTAGCTGCTTGAGTTTGTAATGGATCTTGCCCTGCAACGGTTGGTGCCCATTTGGACACGTCCATTGGATCTTTGGTTAATGCGGGTAATTCCTTACCGTAGTATTCTCCTAAAGATTGTATAAATGGTGCGGGTAAATTTCTTGTTTCTGTTATAGCCATTATATAACCTCACTCAATCGTTCTGATGTTTCAAACATCTCCTGTGCTCCTTGTCCTTGTGATTCTTCTGACACTTGACCGCCAGCTTCTAAATTTTTCATGACATTTTCCATGACTTCTGCTCCTCTATCAATGTCTCCACCACCTGCATTTCTAACAGCATCTGCGGTAAAAACAAACTCATTTCTGCTTAATCTTGCTGGGACATCGTCAGCCTTTTCTTGTCCTCCGATAGGAACAAAGCCTCCGTCGTTTCTATAATCTTTTTCCATACCACCCAGGTCCATAAGGCCACCTTCTTGTCGTCCTATTCTTCCGCCTTGAGCTGATGTCAGACGAAGATCTTCAGGGACTCTGTAACTTCCTCCTAGGCTAGCTAGGTAAGCATCGAATGCTTCCTTGTCTTCGTCCCATTTTGATTGAGTGTCATCTAATCCTTTTACAGGTGCGTAAGCCGTATAGGCTCCTGCTCCTATTGATGCTGGAAGAATCCATTTTGACCAGTCTCCTCCTTTTTTAACTACCTCTTTTGCTAGTGGATTTAAATTTGGATTATACCCTGCTGCTAAGTGAGGAGAATATTGATTTGCTGCTGTAAGTCCTTGAGTAATAGCTCCTGCTTGTTGTGCTTGGCCAATCTGCGCAACTTTTGCAGCTTCTCCTGCAGTCCCCCACTGGTCTGTTTTTAATAAGTTAGCTAGAAGTCTAGGATCTTTTAATCGTGCGGCAACACTTTTCAGTCCACCAGGTCCAACTCCACCAGGTATTCCTGACATAAATTGTGTACCACCCAGGTAAGTTCCTGCGGCATACATCAAAGCTAATTTTCCTATCTTGCTTGAAGCAAGTTTCTTAACTTTTTTAAAAGCTTTCTTTATAAAACTTCCTAAACCATATTTTCTTCTTCCTGTGTAAGTATCCATGATACCACCGAACGCTGCGGGTGCTCGAGGTCCTCCACCAAACTCTTGACCAGGAAACTCTTCTCCCATCATCGGTGATTGAGGTCCTTCAGCCTGAGAACTCGCTATTATTTCTTTTATTTTTTCTATAGCTTCTTGAGGAGATAATCCTTGAGCTATGAGCGCGTCATATAATTCTTTAATTACTTCTTTGGATTGCATCATTGCACCTTCCATCTCTCCTTCAACCATGTTTCCCATTTGATAGCCTATTCTTCCACCATCCGCGGCTCGTTGTTGATTGAGCACTAAGTCAAGCGGAACTTGAAAATGTCCACTTCCTAAACCTGTAGAGGCTGTTGTAGTTGTATCAGTTGTAGCTGGTAAAGTTGCAATTCCTGTATAGGGATAAGGGTCTACTCCGCCTCCACCCCCTGGATCGTAATTAGGATGATTTGGATCGTTAACATTTGCCCTGCCTCCTGTATAACCTTCATCCCAAAGTGCTTGCTTAGCAGCTTCGGATTCTATACCTCCTTCTCCTGTCCAGTCCCATGCTCCAACGCCTCCTGTTTCTTCTATTAAACCTTGTTTCAAAAGTGCATCGAAAACAGCTGGGTTTTTATCTATATAACTACCTCTTCTTTTTTGTAAATTACGTAATCTGCCAGGAATATATTTGTTAGCAGCTGTATTAATTCGTTCACCTAAACTTACTTTAGGTGTAGATTTAGATACTGTTGTTGCTGAAGCTGGAAGTTGTGCAAATTGTTGTAAAGCTTGTCTCTGCCAAGCATCTGCTCCACCGCCAGGTCTTGAATCTGCTTTAGCTGCCTCATAAGATTTACCAGCATCATATGTCTCTTGATGTCCTCCTTGATACCCTGGTCTTCCAGGTCCTGGTTGAACTAATTGTCCACCAGCTTTCTGAATTCGACTACCATAAGTATCGGTCCAGTCCCGAGCAATCTTCGGCTCGTTGGCCCATAGATACTTACGTTGTGCTTCTGATTTAAATGGCATAATTTAAACTATCTTATTTGATTTTGGTTAAAGGCAGGGATTTCACCTGAGCTTATACCTTTACACAAAAACCTATTGTTTTACAAGGTCAGACTTTGATAATAGACTTGGCATTTTTTTAATGTCTATCAAGACGTCCCTTCTTATATCCTCCCTTTTGGTTGCGGTATTAGGATCATTGACATCAGCAGTTGCCTCGGCGTCCGATCCATACTCTTGTTTTGTTACCTTGTTCGTCACGGTAATAACCGTTTCACTTTGAATTTCTTCAACTTTTTTACCATTAACATCCTTAATTGTAACAAATCCTTTTTCTTTAAATGGCATTATGACCTACTGATCTCCAAGGCAGACACGATTAGATTTAAGCCTCCCGTGGTACTGCAGGTCACTTGGAGCTTATCCGTTTCTTCTAAAACTAAAAGAGTGGAATTACTCGAGTTTAAAAATTCAAATTTAGTGGTCGCTGCCAGAGATCCTTTATAATCATAAGTATATCGGGTTGTAGCACTGGTGTCATAGATTGAAAGCGTTACATTCATGGTACTTGAGTCTGTGTTATAAACTGAAATAGAGCGAATAACGGAAGTCGTTGCTGCGGGAACTTCATAAACGTCCTGATTGGCTGTTGATACATCAATCAGGATAGGAATAATTTTATAAGTATTTGCCATTACGATAGATACCAAGTAAATCGTTCTTGGTCCTCTTTTTGTTGTTGTAAAAACGTTGAGTTCAATTGTTCAACAATTCCACTCAACGCTCTTGAAATTTGTTTTTGATTAGAAAAATCATATTCTTCTTTGGGTTCAGGTATTTTAATTAATATTTTAGACATTATCTCATCCCGTCGGGTTGAAGATCCAGTCTCATTGTTCCAAACCTCCAGTTGTCATCTACTGCAGCGTTAGCAATACTTACGCTCGCAAATCTTCCTCTTGCTCTAGTATTAAACTGAGTGGAAGAAGAAGTCACGGTAAAAGGACTATAAACACTTGTGGTTGCCGTGCTTGCTGGGAAACGTTTCAGTTTTAAAGTCACCGTTGCACTTCCTGCTAAGGTTTTAAAATCGGGTAAGAATCGACTGATCGATAAATAAAATGTGCCTGCTCCTGCCTCTTTAAAGTAGTCCCCTAGATCAAAATCATAGGATTCCAAACTGCCTGCAATTGCGGTAGAAGATCCATCAGGATTAATCTGATTGGTTCCGACTTCTTGTTCAAAATAAACCGTTTGACCTAAACCTGTTTCACCAATCACGCTAGGAAAGGTTCCTGTCGCTGTCGAATCAAACTTAGTTGAATGAGGATTTGGATAAATCTTAGCAAGCATCCATGAAGTTCTTGCTTCGGTACCTGGGTACCAGACTCCTCCTGGCACTTTGTTTTGCGCACTGCCTGCAGATTCTCCATAATTATATACGGCATAACGATCATTATAGCTTGCACCATCCGTGGGATAGTACCATACCACTTCTGTAAAGAGATTATTAATCGCAGCACAGATCTGTTGACCTTTAGTGGTATCAATATCATCATAGACATAATCCTCAATCGAACAGCTTAAAGATTTAACGGTACCGTCGAAGAGGAAGAAGCCTTTATTACTCATCCAGTAAGCTACCCCGTCTATTTCTACAACAGCATTCATCCCAATTAATCCACAGTTCGTCCCTACCTGTTCAAATCCAAACGTAAAAGGAGCACCGACATGCTTCATGGTGTATAAGGCCGTATCCGTCCACACTAGAATATTATCTTTTGCTTTAATGGCTCCCATAATCTTGGTACCATCTTGTAATCTTTGACTACCCGCACTGTTGATAGCGGTGGGTGCAAAAGTATTAATCGTTTCTTGGTCCGAGAACCTTATAAACATATTATCCTGAGTCGCTGCCGTACCAATCGTGGTTTCGGTTCCAAATAAAACTAAGTGTCTCGTGACTGGAGACATCATCATGGCTCGAGACGCTGTTGGAGCTGACGTTGTTACATAACTTGTTGTGCCTGTGGAAGCTCGTGTAGTAAATCTTGCTGCAATACTCGCATCCCAAGTATAAGTTTTTCCATCCAAAACAGTTGCCAATAAAACATCTCCAAAATTATCCAAAGCCCAGAGTCCTGGTTCAAGCGTCACGGTTGATGCTGCAACAGCCGAGCCCCATCCTGTATAATCTGTAGCATTATCTACGGTCGTTGCATCACCATGAATAGCTGTAGCAGTTCCTTTCTGAGCCCGCGCAATGCCTGTTAATTCATTGGTTGATTTACCTGAATAAGTAATTAATTCGTTTTGAACTGCAATGGTTCCTGAAGTAGGAAAACCAGAGGCATCGGTCAATCTAATTTGAGTAGATGAACCATTGTTTCCAGCGGAGTCGGCTGCTAAAGCACCATCTAAATCATTAGTGGCTACTCCTGAAACCGTTCCACCAAAATTTCCCACACCAAAACCATAGCCATAAGTTTGAGCTGCAGGGCCCACGCTTTGATAGGGCTTAACGGTCATGCTGCCTCCTGTAGATATAACCGAACTTGCTTGATTTGATGAATTAATAGTAAAAGTTACACTCGTGGGTACCGTTAAAACTTGAAAAAGTTTATCTTCAAATTGAGCATCGGTTAAACCCGTACCACTAGGTAAAGTGACTGCATCCAATTGTATAATATCCCCTGCTAATAAACTATGAGCAGAAGTTGTTGTAATGGTACATGTTTTAACAGTCGTACTATTCGTTGCTAAAGTAGAACTTCCAAAACTTGTGGCACTATAAGGAGTGATATCGTAAAGGGTTCCTTCAAAATAAATTAATAAAAATTTATCGGTTCCGATGGCCACGTATCGATTACCATCCAGATCAACAAAAGAGTGTTGAGCTCTGGCGACACCTACAATCGTATCGGTTAATAAAGAAGACCAACCTCCTACCTTTTCAGGTAGGCCATATCGGAATCTGACATTGTCACAACTCACCCAGCGCCTTTCAGCACCAACCTGAGTTTGTTGTTTATCGATTCCTGGTAAGAGTTTAAAATCTACGAGAGCCATATGATTAGCTCCTAGGCTGTATTCGTTTTGTATATCCAGCCTACTGTAGCATTGGCATATACCAACGTAATAGCTTGACCATTGGTGCTTAAAACCAGATTGTCTGTTGAGCTATTAATCTTTTCGGCTCCATTAGAATCAATAGTCAGATTGTTTGAAGCAAAATAATTTTGACTGTCTATAAATGTTATTTCATCATTAACCGTTCCCGCGGGAAGAGTCACGGTAAAGGCATTAGTTGTCTTGGTATCACAAAAGATTTGATCACCCGCAACGGCGGTATAAGCCGCGGTATGGGTGACATAACTTTTTTGCAGCATCCCCAAAGTCGTATTCGTTCCATCAGAATAAACCAGGGCAGTTGCACCAACAGGCATTGTATAACCTGTTCCTGAAGCCGTCTTGACGATTAAAGTATAATTACTTGAAGAACGTGTCGTTGAATCTTTAACAATAAAAATTCTTTCTGCCGTAGCAGGCATAATAAAATTACGATTACCCGCTAGCGTTCCTGTTAGGGTAAAGAATAGATTTTTACCGTTGGAAGTCGCTCCATCATTTAAGGCCAATGTGACATCGGCTGCAGCTACATCAACCGATAAATATCCACTCGAAGCCTGTTCTAAAATTTCTAGATTAGTATTGGTAATGGTTCCCCATAACCCAGCTTTTTCACCTGTGGTTACTTTTTCTAATTGTAAGTTTGTCGTGTATGTTGATGCCATAATTCTCCTATAATGGGTCTATATTAGTCCAGGTTTGAGTTGCACCTGGATCAATTGCATTCCATGTTATCACATTCACATCGGCCGCGCCAGTAGAAATTGTTACGGCACTTCCTGTTGGTATCACAGATCCACTGATGGTAAAGGTAACCGTTCCACTTGAAACGGTCACTGCACTGCCTGTAACGACAACTGTTGCTCCAACATTCACACTAACCGTTCCCATAGAAACAGTAACTCCGCTGCCAGTAACAAGAACTGTAACCCCTGCGTGAGCTACCGTAGCTCCAAAAGCTGTCTCTGCGAATGCTGAAAAACCTAACATATAAAATTCCTAAAAAGAGAATGTCCAGGGTGATTGGTGGAGTCTGAACACTCTGTTTTTATTACTATCACTTTTTAAATCAAGAGGGAAGACTTTAGATATGATTGATTATCTTTTTGGATATTTGTCTTTTGTTGCTTTAATCGTAGCTTTCCAACCATCAACTCCATTGTGATATATATCGTCTAATTGGTCTTGCCAAGTTGGATAAGATTTTTTTCTTAAATCTAGTATAACCCTATCAACGACATCATTGTCAATGGTTAAACCCCATTCTTGACAATAGGTAAAATCAAATCCTGATGGAACGGAACTTAATAATTCCAGTTGATCAAAAGTCTCGTTAGACAAATATAAAAAAGCATCACAATTTGGTGTTTGTGCTAGTGTTATAACATCTCTTTCAATACGTTCCTCTGGTGTGCCAAAAAAGGTTTCCCAGTTACTTGCTTCTATTTTATATAGTTTCATATAATCTCCTTATCATTATACATCTTCATCCTCAACTCCTTTGAGTTCTATTTTTAATTGTGGATTGACATTGCCTTCTAGTATTTTTGTTTTTTTGGGTATTAATCCTATTTGCTTTAATGCATTCCAAGTATGAGGATTGCTCATGGCGTTACGCAGTTTAGCTGGTGATGGTCTGCCATTAGCAATCATTTCAGCCTGAATTTCTCTACCAATATTAACCGTAAATTCGTTGGCCGCATTGGCTTCAAACATCTGTTCATCGGTATAACCTTTAATTCTTGTCGGCTCTGCAATAACATAAAGTTCCTTTAATAGTTTTTTTAGAATTTTAATTTCATCTTTAGTAAGTTCAAACGCCTCTTCCAGAGATCCTTGATGGCTTTCAAGTTCTATAATTTCAGCTTTAAGTTCCAGAATTTCATGTTCTAAACCTTGTCCACCATTTTTTAAATAGTTTAGTTTTGAAAGTTTTGCTTGGTATTTTAATTTACCCACTTCTTCAAGAGCTTGTGCTCTTAGTCTGCCTTCAAGAAATCCTTTTAATGTTTTAATTCTTTCCCAAGGCGTATCTCCTATGACTTGGTATCGGTAATTAAATTCTGTGTTAAATTTTTGTGCCATAATTTTTTAATTAAAAGAACATGCCGCTGGATCCCTTCTAACAGTACCCACACCAGTTACATCTGTCCCTACGACTCCTGCATTAGTAACTAAGTTAGTCATGGAGACATTACTACCAGTAAAACCATAACCAAATATTCCTTTATCGTTACCATATTCACATGCTCCTAGCTGACTTCTAGCAGTACCGACACCAGTTACATCAGTTGAAGCTACTCCTACATTGGATATTAAATTACTCATATTAACAGGACCACCACCATAAGCAAATATTCCTTTATCGTAACCATAAGAACATGCCGTTAGACCGCTTCTAGCTGTTCCTACTCCAGATGTATCTGTTGCAACTACTCCTGTGTTTGATACTAAATTAGTTACTGCTGTGGCAGGACTTTCACCAAAACCAAAGATGGCTTTATCGTCACCATATTCACATGCGCCTAGATAAGATCTAGCAGTTCCTACTCCTGTAACATCAGTAGCTACCACTCCAGTATTGGATACTAAATTAGTTAATGAAGATTGAGAACCAGTAGTACCATAACCAAAAATACCTTTATCGTAACCAGTACCATAACTACATGCCGCTAGCTGAGCTCTTGCAGTTCCTACTCCAGTTGTGTCGGTTGCTACAACGCCAGTATTAGAAACTAAATTACTCGTTGAAACTTTACTACCAGTATCACCATAAGCTATTATTCCTTTATCGCCACCATATTGCGTTGCCGCCGCTCCATATCTAGCTGTTGCCACTGCACTTACATCTGTCGCTACGACTCCAGAACTATTAACTAAATTAGACATTCCAACAGCACCACTAGTCTTACCTAAAGCAAATATTCCTTCAGAGTTTCCTCTAGTTGGTACATCGGTAACATCATCATCACTAATTGGAATCCAGCCATTAGTTGCGTCAGCATAAACGATATGAAGACTTTGACCATCTGTGGTGTATTCCACAGTAAAAGCATCTGAATCGCCTTGATAATTTAAACCATTTGAATCTAAAGTAATAGCGTTGGTTCCCCAAGTTCTAGCATAATCTGTAAAAATTATTTGATCCCCAAGAGAAGCCGAAGCTGGTAACGTAATTGTACATGCGTTTGAAGTTGTATCTATTGGATAACCATTTCCAGCTACTGCGGTAAGTGTACTTGCTGTAACTACTGATTGCCATGATATTCCAGCAGCAGCATCTTCAAAAGCTGCCTGTGTTCCAGCTCCAGTGCTTGTTAAAATTTGTCCGTCTGTTCCTAGCTTTGCAACTAGACCAGAACCTCTTATATTTAATCTACTTCCTGTTATTCCACTCATAATTTTTCCATTTTAATTGAAAGAACATGCAGCTAGACCAGCTCTAGCAGTTCCAACACCAGTTGTGTCAGCTGCAACTACTCCTGTACCAGATACTAAATTCGTTAGTGAAGATGGGCTACCAGTATAGCCATAACCAAATAATGCTTTGCCACCACCATATTGAGTTGCTGCTACTCTTTGTCTAGCAGTTCCTACTCCTGTTGTGTCTGTCGCTACCACTCCAGTATTAGAAAGTAAATTCGTCTGTGAAGTATAACTACTACTATCAGAACCAAAACCAAATATTCCTTTGTCACCACCATATGAACATGCTCCTAAATAAAATTTACCAGTACCAACTCCAGTCGTATCAGTTGCAACAACACCTGTGTTTGAAACTAAATTAGTCGTTGAAACAGGACCATTACCAAAACCAAAAATTCCTTTATCTAAACCATACTCACATGCCGCTAAACTATGTCTAGCGGTTCCAACGCCAGTCGTATCGGTTGCTACAACACCAGTATTTGATACTAAATTGGTCATTGAAACAGTACCACCATTAAAACCAAAACCAAAGATACCTTTGTCTAAATTAGTACCATATGAGCATGCCGCTAAAGTACGTCTAGCTGTTCCTACTCCACTTGTATCTGTTGATATTACCCCAGTGGTTGATACTAAATTGGTCACAGCCATATTATTTATTCCTGGATTCAAATTTAAACCATAACCGAATAGTGCTTTATCGCCGCCGTATTCACATGCCGCTAAATGATACCTAGTTGTTCCAACTCCAGAAACATCAGTTGCTACTACTCCAGTGTTTGATACTTTATTAGACATTGAAACAATATTACCATCATCACCATAACCAAATATTCCTTCAGTGTTTCCTATAGAAGGTACATCAGCAACAGCGTTATCAATAGTTGGAATCCAGCCTTGTGTTGCGTCTATGTAAGTTATACTAAGAGCTATACCATCTGTGGTGTATTCCACAGTAAAAGCATCTGAATCGCCTTGATAATTTAAACCATTTGAATCTAAAGTAATAGCGTTGGTTCCCCAAGTTCTAGCATAGTCGGCAAATATAATTGTATCTCCAAGACTTGCTGAAGCAGGTAAAGTAATGGTGCAAGCATTGGATGTTGTATCAATCCAATATCCGTTTCCAGCTACCGCAGTTAAAGTTGAAGCCGTTACTACCGATTGCCATGATGTACCCGCGGCAAGGTCTTCAAAAGCTGCCTGTACTCCCGCACCAGCACTTGTTAAGACCTGACCATCTGTACCAAGTTTGGCAATAGGTCCAGAACCTCTGATATTGAGTTTGCTTCCTATTATGCCACTCATAAAAATTATCTAGTCTGATCTAAATAGCTAACTACAACATCAACATCAGCTGATGAAGCAGTTGCCGCACATAGATGGTCCTCATCTGTTAAGACGAGTCTATCATTATGAACAAAAGTTTCGTTAGCTCCTAGAGCTTGGTCAGAATAGATTTCATAATCAGTTCCGCCACCACCATCGTCAATATATAAATCGAAAGTTTCGGCTGCACCAGCAGTTTCACAAAATGTAATTGATAAAATAGTATAAGTGTGTCCACTTACTCCATTTAACAAAACACTTTCTGCATTTGTTAATCCAGCTTTAAGTGTTACGCTTAATACTTCACTTGCCATGTTTTCCTCCTCTTAAAATCCCATAACTAACGTTTTGCCTGTAGAAGATACAGATGGGTTCATTGAACCCTCAATAGCTACAACTCCAGTTCCATTTGGAGTTAAAGTAATTGCACCATTTGCACCATTGGTTAAGGTAATATTACCCGCATTAGTGCCCCCATAAGTATCTAGAATTAAATCGTATGTGCCACTAGTGGTAATATCTCCGTCCGCGGATCCTGACCCAACAACTATTTCTCCTGTTCCATTGGGAGCTAAATTAATGTTACCATTTGCACCATCTAATAATGTTATGTTTCCAGCATTAGTTCCATTATTTGTATTTAAAATTAAATCTCCAGTACCTTGAGTAGTGATGGTTGCATCAGCGTCATTATCACCAACTTGGACGGTATCTGCTCCAAGGTTAACATCACCTGTTCCATTTGGAATAATATCAATATCCGCATCGGAAGTTGAAACGATATCCTGTCCATTGACATCTAAATTTCCTCCTAATTGTGGTGTGGTATCAGCAACAAGACTAGCAAAGCCTCCTACCT
>Ga0208316_1000863_pt1 | contig 21460 bp, 24 predicted proteins | sample MalvireepMed_231_FD_184240 | JGI IMG/M metagenome (GOLD analysis project Ga0208316, IMG submission 184240) | Marine viral communities from the Global Malaspina Expedition - Malaspina viral metaG DeepMed_231 (SPAdes) (version 2) | ecosystem: Environmental > Aquatic > Marine > Oceanic | place... | reverse complement strand
CCCGCGGCGCGCAGCGCGTGGTCGGGTCCGACGATCACCAGCTCGTCGGTGTTGAGCCGCAGCGCGATCCCGTCGTCGACCATGCGGCAGTCGGTGGCGATGAAGGCCGCATCCTCGACCTCGATCGAGAGCTTCTGAACCGGCGTCACCAGCCAGTAGGCGCCCGCCGCGTCACGGGTCAGCAGTCCGGCGAAGGCGCCCACCATGGCCTGCCGCCGGATCTTGCCGCCATCGTGGTACCAGCAGCCGTCGGCGGCGATCCGCATTGCGCTGTCGCCCTCGTTCGCCGGGCTCCATTCCTCGACTGGGGGGAGCTTGCGCAGCGCGACCTGTTCGGCGATCTCGGCGAGGCCGAGCGAGGCGAGTTCGGGGGGCGGTTCGTAGGGCATGACGAAGGCTCTGAATGGCTCTGAATGGCTTGGGGGGCAGGGATGGCAGAGCGCGCCTACTTCGCCAAGGCCGCGCGCGCTTCCTCGCTCCAGGGGCCGAGCATTCCCTCAAGTGGCAGCACGCCCGGGTTGTCTGTGCGAACCAGCAGCCGCGCCGGGTCCCACGGACCGGGACAGTGCCAGGATCGCGTAGGAGCCGCGGTAAAGCCCCAGGCACCGTAATAGGCCTCGTCGCCGATCAGCACCTGCGGCAGCGCGGCGCGCGGATCGATCGCGCCCAACGCAGCGGTGATCAGCGCCTTGCCATAGCCTTCGCCCTGACGCCCGGGCATCACCGCCACCGGGCCGACCATCAGCATCGGGTGCGGGCGTCCCCTGGGATCGGTCAGCGCGACCGGCCAGATCTGGATCGTGCCGGTGAGGTAATCTTCCTCGTCGAGCACCGCGAAGCTCAAGGCCTCGAGCCACTCGGTGCCTTCGCGGATGCGATAGGCGGTGCGCGCGTGACGGTCTTCGCCGAAAGCGGCGTCGAGCAATTGCTCGATCAGCGCGGGTTCGACCGCGGTCAGGGGAATCAGCGTGGCCATGGGCGGCGCGGATTAGGGCTGCGGCCGGGGCAAGTCGATAGCAATCCTCCTGCCCGAGCGTCGGCTCAGCGTTGATTTAGCCCGGGGTCAGGCGCAGCAGCCGGGCGTCGTCGCCGTCTTCGAGCACCCAGAGCGCGCCGTCGGGGCCCTGAATGACCGAGCGAATGCGCTCGCCCAGATCGTAGCGGGCGACCTCGCGCGCATTGGTCCCCTCCACCTCGACGCGGACGAGGCCCTGCGTCACCAGTCCCGAAATGATTGCATCGCCCTCCCAGCCTGAGAACAGATCGCCGTCGTAGAACACGAAATTGCCGGGGGCGATGACCGGGGTCCAGCTCACCACCGGCTTGACGAAGCCATCATCCGGGCTGTGGTCGGGAATGTCGGACCCGTCGTAATTCACCCCATTCGATCGCACCGGCCAGCCGTAGTTCTCGCCGCGCTGCACCAGATTGAGCTCGTCGCCGCCCTTGGGTCCGTGCTCGATCTCCCAGAGGCGACCGCTGTCGTCGAAATCCATGCCGAGGATGTTGCGGTGGCCCCAGCTCCAGATCTCGTCGCTGGCCCCGGCGCGATCGGCCAGCGGGTTGCCGGGCGCGGGCGTGCCATCGGGGTTGAGCCGGACGATCGTGCCCAGCGTGTTGCCGGTGTCCTGCGCCGGGGTCATCTTCTGACGGTCGCCGCTGGCGACGAACAGGTAACGTTCGTCGGGGCTGAATTCGATGCGGTGCGAGTAATGGCCGCGACCGGTGACCTTGGGGGCCTGGCGCCAGATCACCGAGAGGTCCTCAACGGTGCACGACGTCGGCTGAGCGCAAACCATCTGCCCGCGCCCGACCACCGCGCCGCGGGTGTCGCCTTCGCCCGCTTCGGCCCAGCTCAAGTAGATCGTGCGGGTGCCGAGGGTGGACGACGCCTCGCTGTCGAGAAAAGCGATATCGCCCAGTCCGCCCTGGCCGCCGTAATCGACCTGCGGAGCGCCGGTGATGGTGATCGCCTTCCGCGTCTCGGTGTCGATCGCGTGCAGTTCGCCGGGCTTCGTGGTGAGCACCAGCACCGAGGTGCCCGGCACGAAGGCGGATGCCCATGGCTCGTCGAAGGTTCCAAAGCTCTCGATCGCGAATTCGCCGTCGAATTCGCCGCCAGAATTTGCGCCCGCAACGGGAGTCGACTGGGCGGCGCTATCCCCGCTCGCCGCGTTGCCGCAGCTTGCAGCAAGCAGCAGGGGCGATAGGGTGGCGGCAAGAATGGATGCTTTGGTCATGATGTGTGCAACTCCCGACAAAGGGCTTGGTGCCGCCCCGCTGATCATCGGCGTGGACGAAGCGGGCCGCGGCCCGCTGGCTGGCCCCGTTGTGGCGGCGGCGGTGGTGCTGTGCAAGCCTTGCCCCGAAGGTCTCGACGATTCCAAGAAGCTCTCCCGCGCCCGGCGGGCGGCGCTCGAGCCGCAGATCCAGAGCTGCTGCGCCTGGGGGCTGGGGGTGGTCGAGCCCGAGGAGATCGACCGGCTCAACATCTTTGGCGCGACCATGCTGGCGATGACGCTCGCGGTGACGCGGCTGGTCGAGGCACTCGCTTGCGCACCCGACAGTGTGCTGATCGACGGCAATCTGACACCGCATGGCCGCTGCGAAGGATGGCGCTGGCCGGCGCGCGCGATCATCGGCGGCGACGCGCTCGAGCCGTGCATCTCCGCCGCCTCGATCCTCGCCAAGGAACACCGCGACCGGCTGATGCGCGAGGCGGCGCACTCGCATCCGCATTACGGCTGGGAACGCAACGCCGGTTACGGAACGCCCGAGCACCTTGCCGCATTGCGTATCCATGGACCGAGCCCGCTGCACCGCCGCAGCTTCGCTCCGGTCGCGCAAGTGGAGATGTTCGCGTGAGTTTCGCTTTTTCCGATATACCCGACCAGACCGGCAAGACCGCCATCGTTACCGGGGCCAACACCGGCATCGGCTTCGCCATCGCCGAAGGGCTGGCGCGCAAGGGCGCCCGCGTGCTCCTCGCCTGCCGCGACGCCGACAAGGCGCAGGAGGCGCAGGAGCGGCTGGTATCGGGTCACGAGCGGGCGGACACCGACTTCCTGTCGCTGGACCTCGCGAATATCGCCTCGGTCCGCGATGCCGCCGAACGGGCGAGCCGGGAAGAGCGGATCGACATTCTGGTCAACAACGCGGGGGTGATGATGCCGCCGCTGTCGCACGCGCCGGGCGGCAGCGAGCTGCAATTCGCGGTCAATCATCTGGGCCATTTCGCCTTTACCGGCCTCTTGCTCGACAAGCTGGCGGCTGATGGCGGCGCGCGGGTCGTGAGCCAGAGCAGCCTCGCCCATCGCGGTGCCGAAATCGACTTCGACAATCTCGACGCGCAGCAGGGCTATGGTCGAAGCAAGTTCTACGGCCAGAGCAAGCTTGCCAATCTGCTGTTTGCCCTGGAACTCGACCGCCGGCTGCGCGCGGCGAATTCGCCGGTAGTCTCGATCGCCTGCCATCCCGGTATCGCGCAAAGCGAGCTTACCCGCCATCTCGGCATGTTCGGCAGCCTGTTCGGATCGGTCGTCGGGCTGGTGCTGAACAGCAGCGAGCAGGGCGCCTTGCCCGCCTTGCAAGCGGCGAGCGACCCCAATGCCGAGGGCGGCGATTACTATGGCCCCTATGGCTTCCGGGAAATGAGCGGGCGGACCTCGGGCCCGGCGTTCGCGAGCAAGCGCGCGCGCGATCCGCAGCTGGCGCAGCGCCTGTGGGACACCTCGATCGAACTCACTGGCGTCGATCCCGGACTGGAGCCCGCCGCGGTCGCGTGAGGCGCGAAGAATAAGCGTGCCGGGCGAGTCCAAAGCGCCACACCACTTCATCTGGAGTCGCAAAAAGACCAGCAGACTCAACATCTAGTAGCGGACTCCTTTCGTTCCTTCATGGCTAACGCGGAATTAACCATGGTCCCTTAGAACTCCGGCCTTGACCTGACGGCGGCTTGGATTCACCCTGTGGATAACTGCAGATGGGGGAATATGACATGGGGGTCCTCGAGGCCGAAATGACGCGCGTCAAATCGCGTGGGACGGCCGTCGAAGCGCCGCCTACGGCGCTGCCGCAACTGCCGTTGGGGCAGATCCTCGATGGCGATTGCGTCGAGCGGCTGCGCGAATTGCCGACCGCTTCGGTCGATCTGGTCTTCGCCGACCCGCCCTACAATCTCCAGCTCGGGGGCGATCTCAACCGGCCCGACGGCAGCCAGGTCGATGCGGTCACCGACGACTGGGACAAATTCGCCAGCTTTCGGACCTACGACGATTTCACGACCGCCTGGCTGCGCGAGTGCAAACGGGTTCTCAAGCCCGACGGCGCACTGTGGGTGATCGGCAGCTATCACAACATCTACCGCGTCGGCGCGATCCTGCAGGATCTGGGGTTCTGGATCCTCAACGACATCGTCTGGCGCAAGACCAATCCCATGCCCAATTTCAAGGGCACGCGCTTCACCAATGCGCATGAGACGCTGCTGTGGTGCAGCCAGGGCGAGAAGGCCAAATACCACTTCAACTACCGCGCGATGAAGACATTGAACGACGAGCTGCAGATGCGCAGCGACTGGGTGCTGCCGATCTGCAGCGGCGGCGAGCGATTGAAGGAGGGCGGCACCAAGGTCCACCCGACGCAGAAGCCCGAATCGCTGCTCTACCGTGTGCTGCTGGCGACCACCGAGCGCGGCGATGTCGTGCTCGACCCCTTCTTCGGCACCGGCACCACCGGGGCGGTCGCGACCAGGCTGGGCCGAGACTGGATCGGCTGCGAGCGCGAGGCACCCTACCGCGATGCGGCGCGCAAGCGGATCGCCAAGGAACTCCCGCTCGACGAAAGCGCGCTCGCCACGATGCAGAGCCGCCGTGATGCACCCCGCGTGGCCTTCGGCGCTCTGGTCGAGAACGGGCTGATCCCGCCGGGCACGCAACTGTTCGACCGCAAGCGCCGCTGGACCGCGGTGGTCCGCGCCGACGGCTCGCTGGCATACGAGAAGCAGACCGGCTCGATCCACGGGCTGGGCAAGGATCTGCAGGGCGCGCCGAGCTGCAACGGCTGGAGTTTCTGGCACTACGACAAGGGCGGCGAGGTGACCCCGATCGACGCGGCACGGCAAATGTACCTGCTGGCGACCGAGGATTGATCGCCGAGGTTGCTCGCCGACGAGACGATTGGAGCGTTAAGCGATGACCGACCGCATCTACATCCGCCCTGTCGGTTTCGCCCCCGGCCCGCAGAGCGAGCATGGCAACGCCATCCGGCTGGCGGGCGGAATGGTCTATGCGAGCCGCTTCGCGGTGATCCTGCGGCGCGATGGCGAGGTGGTCGAGCGCTGGCTCGCGTCGCCCGACATGATGAGGGAGGTGCTCGGCCAGCTCCCAGGCGCAGCAGGCGCGGAGGCCGAGGCGCAATGGGCCAATCTCACCCTCGCGCATCCATCGCTCGCTCTGGGCGCGCGCACCATCCGGCTCGACCAGCCGCAGGTGATGGCGATCCTCAACGTCACCCCCGACAGCTTCTCCGATGGCGGGCGCTTCCTCGAGGACCGCGAAGCCGGGCGCGACCACGCCGCGGCGATGGTCGAGGCGGGCGCGGCACTGCTCGATATCGGCGGCGAGAGCACGCGGCCGGGCGCGCCGGTGCTGTGGGAAGGGGACGAGATCGCGCGCGTGGTCCCCGCGATCGAGGCTTGCGCGGCCATGGGCGCGGCGATCAGCATCGATACCCGCAAGGCTGCGGTGATGGAAGCTGCGCTCGATGCCGGCGCGCAGATGGTCAACGACGTCTCGGGCCTAGCGCACGACCCGCGCAGCCTCGAAATGGTGGCGGAGCGCGGCTGCCCGGTGGTGCTGATGCATGCGCCCGGCGCGGCGGGCGACGATTTGCACGCCGGGAGCGGTTACGGCAACACCGTGTTCGACGTGTTCGACGCACTGCGCGCGCGGCGCGACGCCGCACTCGAAGCGGGTATCCGGCCCGAAAAAATCCTGCTCGATCCGGGCATCGGCTTTGGCAAGTCGCTGGCTGACAACACTGCGCTGATCAACGCGCTGCCGCTGTTCCACGCGCTGGGACACCCGCTGCTGCTGGGCGCCAGCCGCAAACGGATGATCGGGGCGCTTTCGAACGAAGCGCCGGTCGAGGATCGGCTGGGCGGCAGGCGGGAATGAATGCAGGGGTCCAGCTGCTGCGCGTCCACGATGTGGCCGAGACGGTCCAGGCGCGCAACGTATGGCGCGGCTTGCGCGACGCGGCGCTGACCGATTTTTCCGATCTGCCTGACTGACTCCCAAGCTAAAAGCCTTGCAGCCTTAGAGCGAATAGCCCCCGTCGCTGACCAGCACGGTCCCGGTGATGTTGGCCGCCGCATCGCTCAGCAGAAACCCGATCTCGCCCGCCAGCTCGTCGGGCGTGGCGAAGCGGCCGCGCGGAGTGGTCGCGGCCATCGCTTGCAGCGTGGCATCGCGTCCGTGCCGCTCGACACCCGCGCGAAAATCCGCCGAGCTTTCCCAGATGGCGGTATCGACCCCGCCCGGTGCGATCGCGTTGACCCGAATGCCTTCGCCCGCGACTTCCAGCGCGGCGATGCGTGCCATATGCGCCACCCCCGCTTTGGCGATGCCATAGGCGCCGATGCCCGCCACCGGCCTGATCCCGGTAACCGATGCGGTCAGCACGATACTGCCGCGCCGCCCCGCTGCCGGCTCGCGCCGGCGCATCGCCCCCAGAGCAGCCCGTAGCGACAGGAACGCGCCGTCCAGATTGACCGCCATGACCCGTCGCCAGTCTTCGAAGGAGTGGTCCGCGATTGCGCCGCCTGCGGCGATCCCGGCGTTGAGGATCGCGTGGTCGAGCCCTTCCAGCCGCGCATCCAGCCCGGTCCACAAGGCCTCTTCGGCCACGTCGCCGACAACCGCCTGGACCGGGCAGGACAGTTCCAGCGCGTCGAGACCCGCGGCGTCGCGATCGACCAGGATCAGTCGTCCGATCCCCTGCCGGTCGAGCCAGCGTGCGCTGGCCGCGCCGATGCCCGAGGCGGCACCGGTGACTAGCGCGGTTCTCGTGGTGTATGCAGATGTATCGCTCATGGTCCCTCGCTCCGGCTGGGGAGCTAGGCAGATCAGGCGGCGTTGTCGATCCCGAGGTCGCCGAGCTTGCGATAAAGCGTCGACCGGCCGATCCCCAGGCGGCGTGCGACTTCGGTCATCCGCCCGCGATAATGGCCGATGGCGAGGCGGATCACGTCGGCCTCGATCTCCTCGAGCGCGCGCAGATTGCCGTCGTCGGTGTAGAGCATGACGCCGAGGCCGCGCTGGCGGCTTTCGGCGCGGTCCTCCATCGTTCCGAGCAATTCGGACAATTGCGGGAAGCTCTGGGCGGTCAGCGATTCGCCGTCGCAGAACACCGCGGCACGGAACAGCACCGCCTGCAGCTGGCGGACATTGCCCGGCCAGTCGTAGGCTTCGAGCAGGTTGAGCCCGCTGTCGGCGATCGAATGGTGGCGCAGGCCCGGCTGCTCGCCGATCCGGCCGAGGAAATAGCGAGTCAGCGCAGGGATATCGCCCGCGCGCTCGCGCAGCGCAGGCAACTGCACCAGCGTGCCGTTGAGGCTCTCGTAGAGTTTGCCGTCGAACTCGCCCGCCGCGACCAACGCCGCCAGCGGCAGATCGCTCGCCGCCATGATCCGGACATCGATCTTGAAGCCGTGACCGGCTCCGGTGGGGCGCACCACGCCGCTGGCGAGCACCTCGGCCAGACGCGCCTGCAGCGCCGGTTCGAGCCGGTCGATCTCGTCGAGCAGCAGCGTGCCGCCGTCGCATTGCTGGAGTGCGCCGACCTGCTGGTCGAAGGCGCCGGGAAAGGCGCCCTGCTCATGGCCGAACAGCAAGGATTCGATCGAGCCGGCGGAGGTTCCGCCGATCGCGATCATCCGCATCGGCGCCTTTGCGCGCGGGCTGGAGGTGTACATGGCCCGCATCAGCATTTCCTTGCCGGTGCCGGTCTCGCCTTCGACGATCACATGGCCGTGGCCGCGCGCGGCGGTGGCTGCCTTGGCGAGCGCGGTGCGGAAGGGCGGAGCGGTGCCGACCATCGCATCGAAATCGAGCGTAGCGGGCATTTTCTCGGCCAGCGGCTGCAATTCGGCTTTGGGCGCTTCGGCGCGGGTCGCGCTGCGCAAGGTCGACAGCAGCCGTTCGGGAGCGACCGGTTTGATCAGATAATCGGTGGCGCCCGCGCGCATCGCCTCGACGGCGAGCAGCGGCGAAGCGCTGGCGGTGATCATCAGCACCGGAACCGCTGGACGACTGGACTTGAGCGAACGGATGAGATCGCAGGCATCCTCGCCCGGAACCCATTGGTCGAGCAGGATGGCGGCAAGATCATGGCACTCGGGCGTGGCGAGCAGGTCGAGCGCCTCTTCCGCCGATCCCGCCACCACCGTGCGCCAGCCCTCGCGCGCAGCGAGCGCGGCCACGAGCCGGCATTGTGCCGGCTCGTCGTCGATCAGCATCAGGAGGCGCGTTTCGCTCTCCGCCATAATGGTTTCCGCCCATTTCCATCCGCGCCGGAAAATTCCCGACGGACAAACGACTTAGGCGAAATGGGTAAAAAGCGGATTAAGGCTGTTGCGCGGCGGGCGGGGCTTGAGCGGTCGCACGCCTCGCGATAGAGCGACGTATTGCAACCGTTTCCAGCCGGGGGAATACATGGCTTCGCCGCATAACGACATGAAATCGGCCACCAAGACCTACGACCGCTTCATCGGGAGCCTCAAATGGGTCGTGCCGCTGCTCGCGATCATCACGCTCGTCATCGTCATTCTGATCGCGGATTGATCGCGGCCTAGTGCGCATCGCGGTCCTGAAGGAAAGCGCGGCCGGCGAACACCGCGTCGCCGCCACACCCGAGACGGTGAAGAAATTCATCGCGCTGGGTGCCGCCGTCGCGATCGAGGAGGGTGCCGGGACCGGTGCTTCCATCCCCGACGAGTCCTATCGCGAGGCGGGGGCCGAGGTTGTTACCGGGCCCCAGGCGGTCGCCGGCGCGGACATCGTGCTGGGCGTGCAGGCCCCCGATCCGCTCGCGCTTGCGGGCGCGCAGCCCGGCGCCTGGATCGCGGCGATGTTCGATCCCTTTGCGGCGCGCGAGCGGGTCGATGCCTATGCCGCGGCCGGGTTTGAGGCGCTCGCGATGGAATTCATGCCGCGGATCACCCGTGCGCAAAGCATGGACGTGCTTTCCAGTCAGTCCAACCTCGCCGGCTACAAGGCGGTGATCGCCAGCGCCGACACCTATGGCCGCGCCTTCCCGATGATGATGACGGCCGCCGGCACGGTGCAGGCGGCGCGGGTGTTCGTGATGGGCGTGGGCGTCGCGGGGCTGCAGGCGATCGCCACCGCCAAGCGGCTGGGGGCGCAGGTTTCCGCCACCGACGTGCGCAGCGCCACGAAGGAACAGATCCAGTCGCTGGGCGCGAAGCCGATCTTCGTCGAGAACGTGGCCGGTATCGAAGGCGAAGGCTCGGGCGGCTATGCCACCGAGATGAGCGAGGAGTATCAGGCGGCGCAGGCCGAACTGGTGAGTTCGCATATCGCCAAGCAGGACATCGTCATCACCACCGCGCTGATCCCGGGCCGTGCGGCTCCCCGGCTCGTCAGCGACGCGCAGATCGCCAGCATGAAGCCGGGCAGCGTGATCTTCGATCTCGCGGTGGCGCAGGGCGGCAATGTCGAGGGTTCGGTGGCGGATCAGGTGACGCAAAAGCACGGCGTCAAGATCATCGGCTATGCCAACACCGCAGGCCATCTCGCCGCCGATGCCAGCGCGCTCTATTCGCGCAACCTCTACAACTTCCTCAGCGCCTTCTGGGACGCCGAGCAGGGCAAGCCCGTGCTCGACGAGGAAATCGGCGACGCGGTGCGGCTGACTCAGGGCGGCCAGGTGGTGAGCGCGAGGTTGATGGAGTGAACCGCTACAGCGCCTCCGAAATCCTCCCTCCTTGGGGGAGGTGGCAGCGCGCAGCGCTGACGGAGGGGGGCTGAATGCAAGACCATTCCTCCAAGGCTCTCCAGCGAGCAAGAAAGCTGCGGTCGACCATGAGCCTTCCCGAGGTGCTGCTATGGAACCGCCTTCGCGGCAATCCGATGGGGGTGAAATTCCGCAAGCAGCACCCGCTCGGCGACTACGTGATCGATTTCTTCTGCGCATCCAGGCGCATCGCAGTCGAGATCGACGGAATTGCGCATGACCGGGGCGACCGACCGTTGCGAGACAGCAGGCGCGATGCCTGGCTGCGCCGACAGGGCGTCGAAGTGCTCCGGATCCCGGCAGCAGAGGTGCTGCGAGACGTTGCCGCCGTTGCGGATGCCGTCGTTCGCTATTGCGCGGATCCGCCCCCACCGTCAGCCGCTGGCGCGGCTGCCACCTCCCCCAGGGGGGGAGGATTTCTCGGAGTGACCGGCTAGTGGACTTCATCTCAATCCTGTCGATCTTCGTGCTGGCGTGTTTCGTCGGCTACTACGTAGTCTGGTCGGTCACGCCCGCGCTGCACACGCCGTTGATGGCGGTGACCAATGCGATCTCCTCGGTGATCATCGTCGGCGCGCTGATCGCGGCGGCGGAGGCGGGGAGCCCGGCGGCGAAATGGCTGGGGCTGGCGGGCGTGGTGCTGGCGAGCGTCAACATCTTCGGCGGCTTCGCGGTCACCGAGCGGATGCTGGCGATGTACCGGAAGAAGGAGAAGAAGTGATGGGCTCCTTCCACCCCGTCACCCCGCCAATTCACGCCGTCACCCCAGCGAAAGCTGGGGTCTCTCTCCGCCAGTTCCGCGCCCGGTGGACAGCGATCCCAGCTTTCGCTGGGATGACGATGTGGGCCACACCCGCGCACGCTGCGACGGGAGAGCCTGTGAACCCGTGGGTCGCGCTCGCCTATCTCGTGGCGGGCATCTTCTTCATCCTCGCGCTGCGCGGCCTGTCCTCGCCCGCGACCAGCCGGACGGGCAACCGCTTCGGCATGGCGGGCATGCTGATCGCGGTGGTGACCACGCTGGTCACGCACGACGTCGCCAATCTCGTCGAGATCGCTATCGCCATCGCGATCGGCGGACTGATCGGTTTCCTGATCGCCCGCCGTATCGCCATGACTGCGATGCCGGAACTGGTTGCGGCGTTTCACAGCCTCGTCGGCCTCGCGGCGGTGCTGGTGGGCTGGGCGGCCTATCTCAACCCTGCGGCCTTCGGCCTGCTGATGCCCGGGGGCGGGATCGGCGCGGTGAGCAAGATCGAGATGGGGCTCGGCATCGCCATCGGGGCGATTACCTTCTCGGGTTCGGTCATCGCCTTCCTCAAGCTGTCGGGACGGATGAGCGGATCGCCGATCCTGCTGCCCGCGCGCCATGTCATCAACCTCGCCACGCTGGCGGCGATCGTGGTGCTGACCGCGCTGTTCGCGATGGCCACTCCCGGCGACACGCTGCCGCTGATCGTCGGTCTCACCGTGCTCGCCTTCGTGATCGGCTTCCTGCTGATCGTCCCCATTGGCGGGGCGGACATGCCGGTCGTGGTCTCGATGCTGAACAGCTATTCGGGCTGGGCGGCTGCAGCGATGGGCTTCACGCTGGGCAATACCGCGATGATCGTCACCGGCGCGCTGGTCGGTTCGTCGGGCGCGATCCTCAGCTACATCATGTGCCGGGCGATGAACCGCAGCTTCCTCTCGGTGATCGCGGGCGGTTTCGGCGCGGACAGCAGTGCCGGAGGCGGCGGCGAGGCGCGCGAGCAGCGCCCCTACAAGCAGGGTAGCGCCGCGGATGCCGCCTTCATGCTAGAGCAGGCCGAGAAGGTCATCATCATCCCCGGCTACGGCATGGCGGTGGCGCAGGCGCAGCACGCCCTGCGCGAAATGGGCGACGTGCTGAAGGAGAAGGGGGTCGAGGTCAAATACGCCATCCACCCGGTCGCGGGGCGGATGCCGGGCCATATGAACGTGCTGCTGGCCGAGGCGAACGTCCCCTATGACGAGGTGTTCGAGCTCGAGGACATCAATTCCGAATTCGCGCAGGCCGATGTCGCCTTCATCATCGGCGCCAACGATGTGGTCAACCCCGCGGCCAAGACCGACAAGAGCTCCCCCATCTACGGCATGCCGGTGTTCGATGTCGGCAACGCCAAGCAGGTGTTCTTCATCAAGCGCAGCATGGGCGGGGTCGGGTATGCGGGGGTCGACAACGACGTCTTCTACATGGACCAGACGATGATGCTGCTGTCCGACGCCAAGAAGATGGTCGAGGAAATCGTCAAGGCGATGGACTGATCCGATGCGCCGCACGCTTCTCCTCCTCCTCGTCGTCGCGCTCGCCGGTCTCGGCCTGTGGGGCTATTTCGGCGGCGTCGAGGAGGTGACGCAGCGCCGGGTCGAGGCCGCGCTGGTCGATGCTGGGGTCCCGCAGGAGCAGGCTGGCTGCATGGCCGCGCGGATGACCGAGCGGCTCACGCTCAACCAATTGCGCAAGCTCGAGCGGCTGGGCGCGCAGGAGGGGGAGACCGCCACCCCGCTCTCGCCGGGCGAGATTCTCGCGCGGGTGCGCCGGGTCGACGATCCCGAAGCGGTCGAGGTGACCGCGACCGCCGCCGCGATCTGCGCGCTGGGCTTCGGCGGGCGCGCACAATAGGTCGCGCTTGCATTCCCTCCCCCTTGCGGCACTATGCCGAAAAAAAAGGGAGAGATTGCCATGATCAAGCTCACGATCGCCGCGCTCGCGCTGGCCTCCACCGCGCCGGTGCTGGCCGCCATCCACACCATCGCGCCGGGCGAGGACGCGCAGGAGCGGTTGCAGGAAGCGCTGATCCTCGCCCAGCCGGGCGACGAGATCGTGCTCGAGGCGGGCCGTTTCGCCATGGCCGACGGGCTCAGCCTCGATGTTGACAACGTCACCGTGCGCGGCGCGGGTATGCACGCCAGCGTGCTCGATTTTACCGGCCAGCAGGGCTCGGGCGAGGGGCTGCTGGTGACCTCGGACGGCGTCACGCTGCGCGACTTCGGGGTCGAGAACCCCAAGGGCGACGGGATCAAGTCCAAGGGCGCCGACGATATCGTCTATCACGCGGTCCGCGTCACCTGGACCGGCGGGCCCAAGGCCAGCAACGGCGCCTATGGGCTCTACCCGGTCGAGAGCACCAATATCCTGATCGACTCCAGCGAAGTCTCTGGCGCCTCGGACGCCGGCATCTATGTCGGCCAGTCGAGCCGGATCACGGTGCGCAATTCGGTCGCCACCGACAATGTCGCCGGGATCGAGATCGAGAACAGCCGCGACGCCGTGGTCGAGCGCAATTTCGTCAGCCGCAACACCGGCGGCATTCTGGTGTTCGACCTGCCCGATCTGCCGGTGATGGGCGGCGGCAACGTGCTGGTGCGCGACAATCTGGTCGCCGCCAACACCACCGCCAATTTCGCGCCCGAGGGCAATATCGTCGCCAGCGTGCGGCGCGGCACCGGGATCATGGTGATGGCCAACGACAACGTCTGGGTCGGCGAGAACCTGCTCTACGACAATCCGACCGCGCCGATCATGGTGATCGCCTATCCGCTGGCGTTCGACGATCCCGACTACGATCCCTATCCGCGTAACGTCACGGTCGCCTGGAACCGGATCGACGAGGGCGGCACCGATCCGCAGATCGACGGCGCCGAGCAATTGCTGGCCGCGTTCGGGGGCGCCTTGCCGCCGGTGATGTGGGACGGTCTGACCGGCGATCCGGCGGCCACCACGCTGACGGTCCACCCGGATATTGCCGGCTGGACTCTCAACCTCACCGAACAGGGGCAGGGGATGGGCAATGCCCGTCCGGGTCCGCTCGCTGTCGGCGCGCCCGGCGAACCGGTCGCAACCGAGGGCTGGGGTGCCGGCGCGGAGCTGGAGGCGCGGCTCAAGTGAAGCCGGCGGCGATCCTGCTCGGGGCCGCCGCGCTGGCGCTGGCGGGCAGCATCGCCCTCAATCCCGGGCGCGGTGCGGCGGAACCGGTCATGGCGGTGAGCGATGCCGCCGTGCTAGATGGAATGCCCGCCACACTGGAGGAATACGGCTTCTTCGCCGATGCGCCGCGCCAGCAGCCGGCCGTTGGCGTCACCCCCTATCGCCTCAACACTCCGCTCTATTCCGACGGGGCGGACAAGCTGCGCTTCGTCTATGTGCCGCAGGGGCAGCGGATCGCGGCGGATGGCGAGGGGCTGCTGCGCTTCCCGGTCGGTACCGCGCTGATCAAGACCTTCGCCTTCGGCGAGGGCGCGCAGCGGCGGCTGATCGAGACCCGCGTGCTGCTCCACCGTAGCGTAGGCTGGGTGGCGCTGCCCTATCGCTGGAACGCGGAGCAGACCAAAGCGGAACTGGCGCTGGCGGGCGGCCGGACGCAGGTCGTCACGCCCGAGGGAGAGACGATCAGCTACCGCATCCCGAACAAGAACCAGTGCAAGGAGTGCCACGGGCTCGAAGGCGCGGTGGTGCCCATCGGGCCCAAGACGCGCAATATGGACGCAAGCTGGCTCGAAGCGGTGGTCGGCGCAGTGCCCGATGGTGCCGACACCCTGCCGCTCTGGGAAACCCGCGCGCAGGCGCCGATCGAACTGGCGGCGCGCGCCTATCTCGACGTCAATTGCGCCCATTGCCACCGCCCCGGTGCGACCGCCTCGAACAGCGGGCTCGACCTGCGCTGGGAACAGCGCGATCCCGAGGCGTACGGGGTGTTCAAACGTCCGGTGGCTGCCGGACGCGGCTCGGGCGGTCATGAATTCGGGATCGTCCCGGGCGATCCGGAGATGTCCATTCTGGTCCACCGGATGGACAGCACCGAGCCCGGCATCGCCATGCCCGAGCTCGGCAAATCGACCGTGGATCGCGAGGGGCTTGCCGTGGTTGCGCGCTGGATCGAGGGGATGACGCAATGAAATGGCTCTGGCGCGGGCTCGCGCTGCTGATCGTGGTCGTCGCCGCGACTTTTCTGGTGCTGCGCGTACCCGATACCGACCCCGCAGCGATGCGCGCGAAATACGGCGGACCGCCGTCGCAATTCGTCGAGCTGGCGAATGGCTCCACCGTCCATCTGCGCGACGAGGGGCCGCGCGATGCGCCCGCCATCGTCCTGCTCCACGGCTCCAACGCCGATCTCCACACCTGGCAGGACTGGACGGAGGATCTGCGCGGGGATTACCGCGTGATCCGCTTCGACCAGCGCGGCCACGGCCTTACCGGCTCGGCTCTCGATGGCGACTATTCGCGCGAAGCCTTCGTCGCCGATGTCGATCGCGTGACCGATGCGCTCGGCCTCGAGCGTTTCGTGCTGGCGGGCAATTCGATGGGCGGCGGGATCGCGATGGCCTATGCGCTGGCCCATCCCGAACGGCTGGCCGGGCTGGTACTGGTGGATGCCAGCGGGGCGCCGGTGGAGCGCGAGGGCGGCGGCAATATCGCTTTCACACTTGCGCAAATTCCGGGCGTCGGAGCGCTGCTGAGTTCGATCCTGCCGCGCTCGCTGGTCGAGAAGAGCCTGCGCCAGTCGGTCTCCAACGAGGCGGTGGTCACGCCCGAAGCGGTGGACCGCTATTGGGAACTGGCGCGCTATCCCGGCAATCGGGCGGCGACGGCGGAGCGGTTCGCCAATCGTTCGCCGGATTTTACCGCCGAGCAGATAGAGCAGGCTGCGGTGCCGACGCTGGTGATGTGGGGCGAGGAGGATGCGCTGATCCCCTATGCGGCGGCCGGGTGGTACCGCGAACATCTGCCGAATGCGACGCTCGCGGCCTATCCGGGGATCGGTCACCTGCCGATGGAGGAGGCGGCCGGGCGCAGCGTGGCCGACCTGCGCACCTGGCTGGCGGATCGTGAGCTTGCCAAGCCCGAACCAACCGCCGTGGCCAGAGCTGTTGTCGACGGCACTGCGCCAACCTTTGCCGGAACCCGGTGAAACCATAGCCGTTCACACGTCGTAATTCGGCGGTGGGGCAAGCAGGCGCCCGCCGGTTCGAACGCGAAATCGATGACACTCAGGAAGGGCGGGCAGTTTTGCGGAAACTTGGGCTGATAGGGGGCATGAGCTGGGTTTCGACCCGTGCCTATTACGAACGGATCAATCGCCACATCCAGCAGGCGCGCAGCACCCGCGACAGCGCGCCGCTGCTGATCGAAAGCCTCGAATACGCGCCACTCTACGCGGTGCGCGAAGAGGAGGAGTGGGACCGCGCCGCCGCCACGCTGATCGACAGCGCCCGGCGTCTCGAAAGCGCCGGGGCGGGCGCCATCGTGATCGCCGCCAATTCGATGCACCGCGTTTACGACCGGGTCGCCGAGGCGATCGGGGTCGAGATCATCCATATCGCCGACACGGTGGGCGAGGCGCTGGCAGAAGCGAAGATCGAGGATGCGGTGCTGATCGGCACCCGCAACGTCATGACCGAGAGCTTCTTTCGCCAGCGGATCGTCAAACACGGGGTGAACCTGATCGCGCCCGAGGAAGACGATGTCGAGATGGTCGATTCGATCATCTTCAAGGAACTGATGCTCGGCAAGGTGACCCGCGACGCTGAACGCGCCTTGAAGACGATCATCACCCGCAAGGAACAGCGCGGCGCGGATGCCATCGTGCTCGCCTGCACCGAGCTGGGCCTGGTGGTCGATACCGATGCCAACGTCCTGCCGGTGTTCGACACCACCGACACCCATTGCCGCGCGGCGGCGGAGTGGATCCTGGCGGAGTAGGCTGTCCGAGGCGCGGCGTCGGCGCGGTTGTGCACAAGCTCGCCGCGCCGTTGCCACTCTGTTCCCGTTGAGCGCTCGGCGTACCTGCCATACTCGTTTCGGGCCATGACGCTTGCCTCTCCCCGCGCGACCTATGCCGCCGATCCCGCGCGCTCGCGCGGTCGCGAATTCCCGCAGGAGAGCGGCACGCGCGGGCCGCGCAGCGCGTTCCAGCGCGACCGCGATCGGATCATCCATTCGATGGCCTTCCGTCGGCTGCGCTCCAAGACGCAGGTCTTCATCTCGCCCGACAGCGATTATTACCGCACCAGGTTGACCCACAGCCTCGAGGTAGCGCAGATCGGCCGGGTGATCGCGCGGCTGCTGGGGCTGGACGAGGATCTCACCGAGGCTTTGTGCCTCGCGCACGATATCGGCCATCCGCCCTTCGGCCATGCGGGCGAAGACGCGCTCGCCGAGGATATGCAGGGCGCCGGCGGCTACGATCACAACGCCCATGGCATCCGTGTGCTCGCGCGGCTCGAAAGCCCCTATTGCAGCCACGACGGGCTCAACCTCAGCTGGGAAACGCTCGAGGGGATGGCCAAGCACAATGGCCCGGTCGCCGAACCAAATTGGGCGCTGGCCGAAGTCGATGCCGCATTCCCGCTGGGCTTGAGCCAATGGCCCTCCCTCGAGGCGCAGGTCGCCAATGTCGCCGACGACATCGCCTATGACAATCACGATATCGACGACGGGCTGCGCAGTGGCTTCCTCCAGCTCGACGATCTGCTCACGCTCGATTTCGTCGCCGAGCGCTGGCGCGCGGTCGAGCGGCGCTTCCCCCATGCCGAGCACGACCGCAAGCTGCGCGAGCTGGTGCGCGATCAGATCGGGGCGATGGTCAATGACGTGGTCGCCGAGACCGCCGGGCGGGTGCAGGGTCTGGGCAGCATCGAGGAGGTGCGCCAGGCAGGCGGGCCGCTCGCCAGCTTCTCCGCCGAAATGGCGCAGCGCGAGCGGCGGCTCAAGAGCTTCATGTACGCCAAGCTCTATCACCATCCCGAACAGAAGGTCACCGCCGGGCGCGCGCGCGAGGTGATAGCCAGCCTGTTCGCCGCCTATCGGGACGATCCCGCCGCCCTGCCGCGCGACCGGCGCGCGAGCCTCCCTGCGGACGCGCCGCAGCGCGCACGCCATATCGCCGATTTCATCGCCGGGATGACCGATCGCTTCGCCATGGACGAATACGCCCGGCTGCACGGCCGACGGCCCGCAGGCCTGAGCAATGTCTGACCCGATCCGCATCGCGCTGGTCGGGGCCACCGGGTTGATCGGGCGCGAGGTGATCCGCGCCGCCATCGGCCGCGAGGATGTCCGGCTGGCAGCGGTGGCGCGGCGTGAGATGCCGCTGCCCAAGGGCGCACGGATGGAGCTGTTCGTCGCCGATCCCGAGCATTGGGGCGAGGTTTTCGAGGCGCTGCGCCCGCAGGCACTGATCTGCGCGCTGGGCACGACCTGGAAGCAGGCCGGCGAGGACGAGGCGGCGTTCCGCGCGGTGGACGAGGGCCTGGTGCTCGACACCGCCCGCGTGGCGCATCAGCACGGGGTGGCGCGGATGGTTGCGGTCAGCTCAGTCGGAGCGGATCCCTTCGCGAGAAACCTTTATTTGAAGGTGAAGGGCGAGGTCGAACGCGAGTTGGGCAGGATCGGCTTCCACCGGCTCGACGTCCTGCGTCCCGGCCTGCTGCGCGGCGCACGCGGTGGCGAGCGCCGCCAGGCCGAACGGCTCGGCATCGCGTTGAGCCCGCTGTTCAATCTCGCATTGCACGGCAGATACCGCCGCTATCGGGCGATCGACGCCAGTGAGGTCGCGCGCGCGGCGCTCGCGCTGGCGCGGAAATCCACGCGCGCGAAGCTGGTCCACGAACATGATGCGCTGCGCCGCGAAGCCCGCAGCCTGCCGATGCCCGACGCGACGGGAACGAGGGATGACTGACATGGCCTGGGATGGGATCTTCGGCGCCGCCAACATGCTGGCGATGATCATGTGGACGGGGCTGATCCTGCTGCCGCGCTGGCCGGCGCTGCTCTCGGCGGTGCTCTATCTCGGCGTCGGGCTGCTGTGCCTCGCCTATGCCGGGCTGCTGGCCGGGATCGTGTCGGGCGGGCTCGACCCGGTCGGCGGGCAGTCGCCCTCGCTGGACTTCACCAGCATCGCCGGCGTCCGGGCGATCTTCGCCAGCGAGGGCGGGCTGACGGTGGGCTGGATCCATTATCTCGCCTTCGACCTTTTCGTGGGCTTGTGGATCGCGCGCGATGCCGACGCCAAGCGCTTCTCGCGGCTGGTCCAGGCCCCGGTGTTGCTGGCGACCTTCCTTGCCGGCCCGCTGGGCTTGGTGCTATGGTTGGCGGTCCGCGAGAGAAGGGCCAAGGCGCTCGGGCGCTGGCGCTGAAATTCGGGCGCGATTGGGCTGGACTCGTTCACGGCTAAGGGCATGATGCCTCCCGATCCGTCCGCACCGAGACGGCGCCGGGAGAATGCCATGGACGATCCGTCCACCATGTCGAGTTTCGACGAATACATCCGCCATTGGGCCGCCATCAAACCCGATGCCGTGGCGCTGGAGGAGGGCGACGAGCGGGCCACCTTTGCCGAACTCGACCGTCGCACCGCGCAGGTGGTTGCCCTCTACCGCCAGCTGGGTGTCTCACCGGGGGACCGGATCGCCTGGCTGGGGAAGAACTCCAAGCTCTATTTCGAACTGTTCTACGCCGCCGGGCGCTTTGGCGCGGTGATGGTTCCGATCGGCTGGCGGCTCGCCGCGCCCGAGGTGGCCTATATCCTCGCAGACACCGGCGCGAAGGTGCTGTTCACCGGGGCGGGGCTTGGGGAAGCGGCGGAGAAGGCCTGCGCCGAACTCGCCGATCCCCCCAAGCTGCTCGGCTGCGACCGGGTCCGCGCCGCGATCGACGCCGCCGATCCGGCCGACTTCACCCCGGTCGCCCCGGACGAGGCGGTGCTCCAGCTCTACACCAGCGGCACCACCGGTAACCCCAAGGGCGCGGTGCTGTCCAACCGCAATCTGTTCGCGCTGCGCCAGCCGGGCGAGCGCGCCGGGCTGGCCTGGTCGGTGTGGGACGAGGACGAGGCGCTGCTGATCGCCATGCCCTGCGCGCATATCGGCGGCACCGGGCTGGGCGTCATGGCGATCGGCGCGGGCGCGCGGGCGATCGTCCAGAGCGAATTTACCCCCGAGGGCGTGCTCGAGGCTTTCGAGCAGGGCGCGACGCGGATGTTCATCGTCCCCGCCGCGCTGCAGATGGTGGTCCAGCACCCGCGCGCGCAGACCACCGATTTCTCCGCGGTCAAATACGTCTTCTACGGCGCCGCGCCGATCCCGCTCGACTTGCTGCGCGAGGCGGTGCGGACCATCCCCAACGCCGGCTTCGTCCAGTGCTACGGCATGACCGAGACCACCGGCACCGTCGCGGTGCTGCCGCCCGGCGATCACGATCTGGCGGGGAACGACCGGATGCGCTCTGCGGGGCATGCGGTGCCGGGCACCGAGCTCAAGATCGTCAGTGAGGACGGCACCGAGCTGCCGCGCGGCGAGGTGGGGGAACTGGCAGTGAAATCGCCCTCCAACATGCTGGGCTATTGGAACCTGCCGCAGGCGACGCGCGAGGCGCTGCAGGACGGCTGGATGCACACCGGCGACGCCGCCTATATGGACGAGGACGGCTATGTCTTCATCCAGGACCGGATCAAGGACATGATCATCTCGGGCGGCGAGAACGTCTATCCCGCGCAGGTCGAGAGCGCGATCTACGGCCACCCCGCGGTCGCCGAGGTGGCGGTGATCGGGGTGCCCGACGATCATTGGGGCGAGGCGGTCAAGGCCTGCGTGGTGGCGAAGCCCGGCGAGGAGATCGATCCCGAGGCGATCATCGCCTGGACGCGCGAGCGGCTGGCGGGGTTCAAAGTGCCCAAGTCGATCGACGTGATCGCGGCGCTCCCGCGCAACCAGTCGGGCAAGATCCTGCGCCGCGAACTGCGCGCCCCCTATTGGGAAGGGCGCGAGCGGCAGGTCAATTGAGCTTGTCCGTGAAACGCCACGCCCCCGCCACTCAGCGCAACGCCGGCCCGATCGCGGAGGTGCTGGCGCGCGAACTGCCGGCCAAGGGGCCGGTCCTCGAAGCGGCGAGCGGCACCGGCGAGCACGCGGTGTTCATGGCCCGCCGCTTCCCCGAGCTGCTCTGGCAGCCGAGCGACCTCGATACAGAGGCGCTAGCCTCGATCGACGCCTATGCCGCCGAAGCCGGGCTGGCGAACCTGCTCCCGGCGCTGGAATTCGACGCCGCGAAAGGCAACCCGCCGGTTGCGCATGCGGTTGCGCTGGTGTGCATCAACATGGTCCATATCAGCGAATGGAAGGCGACTGAGGGGCTGTTCGGAGCCGGCGCGAAGATCCTTCCGGGAAACGCACCGATAATCCTCTACGGACCCTACCGGGAAGACGGGGTGGCGACGGCACCCTCCAATCTGGCATTCGACCGTTCGCTGATCGAGCGGAACCCAGCCTGGGGGCTGCGCAACATCGCCGATGTCGACAGACTCGCGCGCGATTTCGGGTTCGAGCGCAGCTACCGCTACGCGATGCCAGCCAACAATCTCACGCTGGTTTACCGGAGAAGGGGTGCGAACAATTCATAGAGCACCGT
>Ga0208316_1000859_pt1 | contig 21538 bp, 14 predicted proteins | sample MalvireepMed_231_FD_184240 | JGI IMG/M metagenome (GOLD analysis project Ga0208316, IMG submission 184240) | Marine viral communities from the Global Malaspina Expedition - Malaspina viral metaG DeepMed_231 (SPAdes) (version 2) | ecosystem: Environmental > Aquatic > Marine > Oceanic | place... | reverse complement strand
GCTGGTTCAAGCTTTCGTGTGGCGGCAGAACAATATTTTGGGTCGGAAGCTACTTATTTTGACTACGGTAAAGGCTCAAAAGAAACTCATCCTGATATTCTGAAGTTTGAATACGAGTCTAAAGACAGGTATCTAGCAGCAAAGAGCATAAAGAAAAATGCAAAGTTTTTATCAGGGCATGTCATTTACCCCAAATATGCTCCCTTCTTTCCGGCAAAGAGCGTAGTAACGTTTGTTCGTGACCCTGCCCAACAAGTGCGTTCACACTATGAACACTTTTCTAGGCTTCATGGCTATAAAGGCAGCTTCGAAGACTTTATAAAGGAAAACCGCTTTGCCAATATGCAGTCTAAAGCATTAAATGGCATCTGGGCTGATGCTATCGGATTTATTGGTATTACGGAGCGCTATAATGAATCTATAGCCCTGTTTAATAAATACTATGGAACCGATATTAAAGTACTAGATATAAACAAAAATACGGCCAAAGCATCCGGTATTTATACGTTCACTGAGAGTGAGACTTCACTTATTCAAAAAATGAACGAGAAAGACTATGAACTATACGACTATGCGCTTAATCGATTTGATCTACACAAAGAAATTTTAGACAAAGAGCTTCCTCTAGTTAGATTTGGTGAGATGAATATTTTGCCGAAAGATAAAGGGAAGCAACTTAATATATGGGCGTGTTGTTACGAGCAAGAAGAAGCATTAGAAGCCGATATATTACTAGATGGAAAAGCAGTCGAGCACATTAAACTATCTGACTACAGGGCGTTAGCCTCAGAGAGAAATATTCATCGCGAAGGGTATATTGGGAAGTCTTACAAATATCCAGCTACTTTTAAAAACGGTCAAACAATTAAAGTTGTAGAAAAGCAAACGCAGATAGTGATTTTTGAAGATGTTGTTAGCTAAAAAGCAAACTTCCGATACTGTTAGGTCTATTGAAATAGTCTCAAAATGAAAAAAGAATTACAGCAGAAACGCCTTCGAAGTCGGGCCGTTGCAACTAAGCAATACGCCAAACGTTACGTTAAAGCTATACGTAATAAGGTTACTGGCAAGAAGCCAACTCAAGGTCACGTTAAGGTAAACAGGTTTTGCTTAACCGATACTGAGTTGGCCTTCATCCAACAGGAAACAGAAAAAGGGAATAAAAAATTCGAGAAGCTTATCGGTTTTAAAAGTGATGAATTTAATAATCGCAGTGAATTAAGAGTTTCGCTAGATACTGCCAAGGCGTTAATTACGAATAGTTCGCCTTCTACAGATATAACCACGTTAGTTACTTTTATACTGAATCATGCAGACTTCCCTGTTAGCCAATTCATAATGAATGTAAGCCTGTCTCCAGAGGTTTTTAGGGATCTTGCAATACTTTTTAGAAAGGTTAGTAAAAGTACAAGCTTTTGGTTGATAGCCAGAGCCAAGATGATACGCCCTAATGGCCCTATAATCTCTAACCTTTTTGATTCGATAGCAGACGAATACATAGCTACTTTAAATGTAGGTATTGGAGTTATCACATACAACAGAAAAGACCACTTAGCAAAAACTGTCGAAGCCATCAAAGCGTTCACAACAGGTGATTATCAACTTGTTGTAGCTGACGATGGTAGTAACGACGATACAGTAGAATGGTGTGGACAAAATAAAGTACCTCATACTAACTGCCCGAATAAAGGCGTTGTGCGAAACAAAAACAGGGCTTTGTATTATCTCAACGAAGTCAAAAAAGTTGATGTTTTAATTCTGTTAGAGGACGACTGTCGACCAAACAAAGAAAGTTGGCAAAAAGAGTGGGTCATAGCGGCACTTTTATGGGGTCACATTAATTATGCGCATAAGCGAATAATTAAAAAAGAAGGTGCAGTGGTTTCTGGTACAGGGGCGAGTACTTTACCGTATCTTTGCAAGTTGGTTACAGGGCAATGTACAGCTTGCAGTAAAGATGCGATGGAGAATATAGGATACCTAGACCCAAGGTTTAGTGGTTACGGTGCAGGGCATGTTGAGTGGACTGAAAGATTCATTCGACAGGGATATAACGGCAGTACGGAAAAGCACTGGGTGTACCCTGCAATTAACACGGGCTTAAATTCTGATGATGCGCCTACGTTTAAAAACCCTGAGCAGTTAGAAAAAAATAGAGCGCTTAAAAAGAAAATAAGTAAAGATTCTCATAAGCGCGAAGCTTGGGTCGATACCAGAGATAAAAGTGAGTTTTTAAAAGAAGTTGAATCAATCAATACTTAGCATTATACCTGTGGGTGTTTGCAGCTAAACGGCTTTCATCATTGCGGTTGTCAGTAGAACTGCAAATGTTAATATGAGCCAGTAAAAAAAAACTTGAATGCCCACCGAACTTTTTCTATTAGATAGGACAAAATGGAAGCAGCAAATTACCCATTATTTTTTATTCATATATCTAAAACTGCAGGTTCTAGTTTCCGTGTTGCCGCAGAGCGCTACTTTGGAAAAGAACATGTCTTTTATGATTATGGGCCTAAAGCTAATGAAACCAATCCAGACATACGAACGTTAGACTACGAACAACGTGACCGCTATGCCGCTGGAATGAAGATAGTAGAAAAAGCTAAGTTTCTTACGGGGCATATAAATCACCCTAAATATGCGCCATTTATTCCGGCTAAGAATGCAATTACTTTCGTTCGCGATCCCATCCAACAAGTTCGTTCTCATTACGAGCATTTTACCCGCCACCACCGTTATAAGCGTTCGTTCACCGAATTCGTAAATGAACCACGATTTAAAAACGTACAATACAAAGCGTTTCAAGGCACGTGGCCTGATGCTATTGGTTTTATAGGTTTGACAGAACGTTACAATGAATCATTAGCACTCATAAATACGATGTATTCCATTGATATTCAAGGGTTGGATATAAATAAAAATACAGAGAAAAAATCTTCAAGCTATGAATTATCAGACGAAGAGATTGCGCTGATCAAAAAGCACAATAAAGAAGATTTTAAGCTTTATGAATATGCACTTACACGTTTTGAACGGCAAAAGCTGGCTATAGAATCTGATGCTCCTTTTATTCGCTTTGGTAAGACAAATATGGCTAAAAGTGATGAAGGCAAAATGATGAAAGGTTGGGCTGCTGATTACGAAAGTCAGTCACCAGTAGTTTTAGAAGTGCGTGTTGGTAAGAAAAAAATAGCTGAAATACTAGCCAGTGAATACAGAAGTACTGCTAATGAAAGAAATATTCATCGCAATGGTTTTGTTGGGTTTAGTTTTGTTTATCCTAAGAAGCTTAAAACCGGTGCCAAGGTAGATTTTATTGTTAAAGGAACTGGTGAAGTCTTGTTGAGCGACATTGTTGCTCGCTAGTTTTTTAAACTTCGCAATTATTTAAAATTTTCATTAATTGGTTTTTATTACTCTTACACAGAATTTTTTAAAACTCGAAAGAAGTTCACGTTGAACGACGCAGAAATAAGTTTAAGCGCTCTACTATTCAGCTATCAACGTGAACTTAAATAATTAAGGTTTAATTCGGGTAGATATTATATAGCTTAGCTGAAATAGGATTTAAAAAAGCAATCCATTACCCTTGAAACCACTTCTCCTTTCACATGAATATTGTCGTCCTCAAATGCAAGTTTGCGCTCTGACAATGAAACTATTTCGTAACTAGGAAAATAATCAACGAAATCGTATTTCCGCCAGAGGTGTTGGGCTACACAGTGTAGCGTAGATTTAGAGCGTTGATTGGCTACTAATATATGCTCTTCTGTAAAAGTACTTCCAAGAGGTACAGGCGAAACGGTGAAGATAAATTGTAAAGAAGGATTGATTTTACGAAAGTTATCAATTGCCTCTTCTAAAATAGCTAGCGTTTTTGTTTCATCTAAAACCTCGAAAGAAAATTCATCTGCTATTTTTCTTAACTTTGGATCAGCAGGCGATTGATTGACCCAAACACGCGATGGCTTGTGGTACCAAGCCTCAATGAAGCCTAAAGTTATGATAACTACATCGCTTTTTTCTAAATTTTTATATGTGTCGATTAAGCCTTGTCTGATATCTCTTGCTATTTCTGCCTCAAGACCTTTTAGACCATGGGTGAGTAAGTCGTAACTTAATCCACCAACCTCTGTTATTCCAACATAGGGATCATCCTGTAAGATGAGACGACTGGCTTCTAGGACAGCACCAGGGGTGTATACGTTCTGATATCCAGCGCGTGCACTGCCCCCCATCTTGAAATACTCACCATCAACTAAAGGTACTTGACTGAGATAAGGAATTTTTTTTCTGTTCATATAGAACTCTATATTTCGAGCGAAACAAGAGCCTATTGTAAAAAAGTTAGTGTTAGTAGTAAGTTGAAACTTGGGAGAGTGAGTAAGTGTGGCAAAACCGTCGTATTCTTTATAGTATTTACTCGTAGCACGATCTTTATTTATTTTCGCGTTATTAAGTGCTTCACTTGCGTCCATATTTAACTCCTGAGTATTTCCATATTGAATGTATAGCGCTTTAAATAACGCTTGCTTTGAATGAGTGTCTTTTAGCTAATCGATCTAAGAAAATCAATATGGTTTATGTTGTTGTCTTTACAAAATGATTTCCAGTCATTCACTTCAGTCCATTGGCTAAGGAATACGAAGTCTAATCCATGTTTATTTGAGGAAAAGTAGTCATATTTACTATCGCCAATAAATAATGCCGGAAGAGTTATATTGTCTCTGGTAAGCTCTCGTTCAAAGATTACTTCTTTTGAATCAGGGCTTCCGTATATTCCACCCTCAAAAAGATTAGCCAAATCACGCTTTTCAAACAAGGCGCGCAATTCAGACTGTGAGCCGCCAGATACAATCAGCCAATTAATGTTAGGCGTTTTCTTCTTTAGCTCGTAAAGATCTTCGTTAAATTCACAGTTCAATAGCCCTTCTTCAACAATATCTGCGTAACGCGTCAATAGTTGCTCGTAGACGTCATCTCTAAGAGTCTTTTCAACAAAGTTGTCTACAAACCATTGAAACTTTTTAAAGCGAGATACTCCACCATTTTGCGTATGATAGTTTTTAAGCGCTTCAGCATTTTTTTCACCATAAGGTAATGCTGCGTCATAAAAAGCGTTTGTTTTGACCTTGTTTGAATTTAATATTACGCCATCACAATCAAACGCGATAGTTGAATAATCAGAGAGTTTCATTCTTAAAACCTCTAGCCTTCATAGCTTCTTCAACTACTTTTACGTCTGAGGGAGCGTCAACGGCATAGCTTCCTGGCTTAGTTTCAATCATCTTAATGGTTTTACCGAATTCCAGAAATCTCAGTATTTCTATGTCTTCTGATTGTTCTAAAGAACTTTTCCTACCAAAACTACCAAAGGCACTTAACTCTTGTTTGCTAAAAGCGTAAATACATACCTGCTTCTTGTATTTCTTTGGCGCGTTTTCCTGGTCCTTGAAACCTGGTATCGGGGCGCGAGACATATATACTAATTTGTCGTCTTCAGTTGTAATAACTTTTGGAATATTAACGTTTGAAGGGTTTTCATCTTCATTTAAATAGCTAAAGCCGTTAATAATAAATTCAGGGTGACTTCGTTTGTACTCTAAAACTTTTAGAATATCTGAAGGGTCAGCTAACGGCTCATCGCCCTGAACATTTACAAAAATCTCTGCGTCAATTTGTTCCGCCGCTTGAGCCAATCTATCTGTACCAGTCAGTGCGGGCCCTGTCATCACTATGTTAAACCCGGCGTCTTCTACAGCATCCTTAATACGGTCATCGTCTGTAGCAATATATACATTTTCTCGGCCTATTGCTTTTTCTGCGAGTTCCGCAACCCACAAGATCATCGGTTTGCCAAGAAGATTAACAAGTGGCTTTCCAGGGTACCTACTAGAAGCGAATCTAGCAGGTATTATCACTACAGCTCTTTCATTATGTGACATGTCAGACACCATAAACTGAAATAGATGGAATATCGTATTCTGTATAGGTAATAGAGGTAACGGGGAATTTTACTTGTTCAGCAAACGCATTTAACACTTTTTGCATTTCTTGAGTTCTGTTGTCACCTGAGCCAAAACCATCAAACCCAGCTAAATAAATGTGTTTTGCAGAGCCTGCAGCAGCAACCGCCAGCGCATAGCTAATAGCCAGTGAATTTGGTATTGACGCGGAGGTTTCACCTATTGTGAAGTTGTTTTCTGTAACTTCCAGTGCAAAGTCATAAAGAACTTTGTCTTGTAGTGAATCAGTTACATCATCAGGTAATGCTGACGCAGGTGTAATCAACGGTTGAGGTAAGTTCAAGTGGTGCTGACAATCTGCAAGTAAACGAACAGGGTGGCTAGCAATTCTTAAGTCAACTAAATCTTCGACAAGAGAACTTTGTGCGTTCATTGCTATTACTACAGGTGAGTACTTTCTAATGAACGCCTGTACCGCAGCTTTGTGTTCTGTAAGCCCCGGTCCGGCTCCAAGTATAAGTACGGGCTTTCCAAGAATTTGACTCTTAGGTGACCAACTGCCGGTGCCTTTTTCTTTAAAAAAGTTTCTCGTAGCATCTAACGTATTGAAACTAAATTTCGAACCACCTTCTACCCGCAGGTGTTCAATGGCGGCTAAAATATCTTCTTCGCTGTAACGAGGGTCACTCAGCATTTCCTGAATAAAAGTGGGATGAATTCCATATTTACCCGAAAGGAAATAAAAAGGGTTTGAACCCCAACCACATTTATTCTTAAGAGGTTGGAAGTACGACCGAATTACTGCCATCAATGGAACAAGATTAACGCTTTTGTTCTGTAGAGCTGCAACTTCTATAACTAACTCTTCTGTTCTTGCGTTACCAGGACCACGTCCCATGCCGGTGACGGTGGCGTCTAACCATGTCACCCCTTCTTCAATGGCCGTGAGAGTATTCTGTAAAGCCTTGCCCATATTATCATGCGTATGAATACCGATAGCGCCATCCCAGTGTTTTTTAAACCAGGTAATAATAGTTTTACACTGTTCTGGCCCCATACTGCCCATTGAGTCGGCAAAATACAGTGCGTCAATATCATATTTTGATGCAGCTAAAGCTAGCGCTTCGACCTCAGCTTGAGAGCGTTCTGCTACCTGCATTAGATTAAAGCCTACTAAAAAGCCTCTGTCTTTTAACCATTTGCAAGCAGGCAACGCGTGTTCGAATTCATGTACGTGGCAGGCAATTCTTACTAAATCAACTTTTGATTCTTCGGCATTCTTCGGGAAAAGCGAAACGAGTGCTTCTTCGAGTGATGAAGCACTGACTAACTCAGAAGCATTTACCATCACCCCAACTTTTAAAGAAGATGGTAGAGGCAGCGTATCTAGGTATTCATCTGTAGTAAAACCTGCTGCGCCTTTAAATCCTTCGTTTTTTAAGGAGCGCATGCCTAATTCAACAATATCAACGTTAGCTGCATCCATTGCCTGTAAATATTGTTCTACTACGCGCTGTGGGAAATTCCAACTATTATAATATCCGCCATCACGTAGCGTACAATCTAATACTAACATTCTAATTCTCCATGTCCCTTAACTTACTTATTTGAAGCTAGGGAGTTAACTTTTCGTTTGCAAACTTTGCCGCAGGGTCACTCAAATTCCGGGAAAACCATTTCATCGCAATACATGCGTCGTTTGAGCCTGTGTCTAAAGTTTGCTTTATATCTTCAATGTTCACACAGTTTTCAGAAATATCTCGCGGGTTTGTCCCCCTTGGGGCTGGCTTCAGCGGCTTCGTGACTACAATATTTTTTACTTTAGGAGCAAACTCGGGGTAGGCAGTGCCTATCAGTTTTGAAGCTACAGTAGGTACGATACCTTCTTCTATCGGCCATAAAAGGGCACGATTTGAAAAAAATTCTTCGTGATAGAACTTTTCAAAAAGTGCTGACATTTCTGTCCAGAGTTCGATGGGGAAAAACGATCCTTCTTGTCGCCCAGTAATTATTTCTTCCGGCTTGATACCTAAGTAGTCTCTTAACGCACTGAAGCATGGATCTTCCATCATCTTGGTGTAATGCGGCCAGTTAGAAGATGGTTTTTGCTTTAGAAACCCACACTGGTGCTTATTTACATATTCAGCTAAATTGCCCTGAACTATTAGGTCTGCATCGGTGTGAATATAAACATAACCAAATTGTTCTGCGCTGTTTAGTAAGCGCTTGCTGTTAGCAATTTGCCCGCCGAAGTTGCAGAGGTTACTCGTGCGATATGAAGAGGTGGCAGCGTCTACATCAATAACACCTAAGCTCAACAACTCTTGGGCATTAATATTGCCATCTGAGGCGACATGCAAGAAGTGCTTAGCTTGATTACCGTGGCTGGCTTGATAGTTAGTCAATTGCCTTTTAACTAGCTCTGAATTAAAGCTGACGCAGGAAAGTACAGCAACACGTTTACTTGTCATAAATTACATTCCGGCAATTTGATCTAACCAATGATTGTATTTAACGCCATTGCCGTCAAAGAAGTTGCAGAATTTTGCGGCTAACTTCGTCCTGTTTTCGGTGAACTCTTGCGCATCAAACTTGACTTTCGACCACAGTTGTTCCAATGAAAAACCCTTAATTATTTCCCCTGCCATAACGTATGGCACCTTCAATGTTTGGCACAATTCCAATGTTCTAGAGTCATGTACAATACATAAACTTGGAATTCCAACCTGAAGACCTAAGACTGCTCCGTGAATTCTAGGCCCCACAATGAAATCGTATTTTCTGTAATGTTCCATCCAATTAGGAATATCAAAGAAAAGATTACCGTGTCGATTACACCAACGGATAAAATACTCATCGCTGGCGAACGGCATAATGTAGTTTTTACATTCTTTAAAGTGTTCAGCTTCAAGTTGAGTTACTTCGCCTCTAGTAAGCTTAAACATTTCAAATGGGCTTTGCCCTATGTAACTACCATCTGTTTCGGTAACAATGTGAGCTAAAGATTGTTCTATCTTAGCTAAGTGGTGCCATTTTTGGTGCCCACTAGGAACAGCTACTCTTTTTGGGAAAGTAGCCATATTCTCTGCGATTTTAAAGCCTAAATTTTTATCGGGATTAAGGAATAATGTAGGGCAACCTAGAACCTCTACTTTGTCATCAACACCATAATGTTCTAATACTTTTTTTGTGAATTCGCCCCTAACTCCGATATTGCTTTTCGAACTAAGTGACTTAGCTCCCATAGCCTTAATCCAGTTAAGCGTGCCCTCTGGCACTTCAGGAATATTGCCAGAAGTGCCAGATTGTGCGCCTAAACCTAAGGCTATAACATTGGATGGCAGCTTATCGACTTTTCCAGATAGCCAACCATAATTAGCGTGAGCACCAACTTGGTTTGCACAGGGTAATATCGCAGTGCCAGACTTTGTTGCTAACTCTGATGGTTCGCTGCCCCACCCAATAGAGCTTTGATTAGTATGTACCATTTGCTCTACGGCGAAATGAAATGCGAGGTTACCGGAATTTTGACCAGTAGCGTTATACAGTTTTTCTGTAGGAAGTAGAGAAGAGTTCTTGATACTAGAATCTAATCCGAAAATAAATGAGTCTGTCATTTGAGTCCTGTCATGCTTATTAAAAGCGCAAGGCTAAGCCTTGTTGAAAAATGTTAAGTGCAATCCTGCACAATCGGAATAAGTCAAAGGCGCGACAATACCGTTCGATAACGCCTGCCACGTACAACGGGAAATAGCGCTTAGCATAACTTTCGCCAACGACTGAGGATTTCTAGCACTAAAGTGAAGACCATTCACCCCATCGTCTACTTTTTCTGCCATACCGCCAATGTTTGAAACAATTAAAGGTCTACCAGCAGTAAATGCTTCCTGAATCACCATAGGGGAATTTTCCCACCAAATTGAAGGTACTACAACCCAGTCAACTTCTTGAAGCCTATTTCGCTGTTCATCTGGCCTGTAAGGCCCTACCCAGCGTAAACAGCCCTCGGCAATCAGTTTTTTGGCTAGCTTCTTTATCTTTGTTTGAAACTCACCAGACTGTGCTTCTATATTCGCACCGTGTATCTCAACAAGAACCTGCTTTCTTTCTTCTTTTGTCATGCTGCGAAGCGCTTCTAAAAGAATGTCTATTCCTTTATACGGGTTAACTTGCCCAAAGAAGCCAAATCTATTTCTGGTTTCGTCTTCTTGAATAGCGCGAGGTTCTAATGGAGGTAAATTGCTTTGACCATTTTCAATAACTACTATTTTGTTTTCGTTAATTCCCCAGTCTATATATCGCTGGCGTAGAAATTCAGATGGAGAAATAAAGCCATCGGCAAGGTCAAACGTAGATTTAAACGTGTGCTTGCGAAGCCAAAAGTCTTCTGCTGTGTGTTCTGGAAAACAACCTCTGCACTCATCAAAACTTTCGCTGCTGCATAGCTTCATCCCTTCACCTGTTTTAACCATTTGACCGTTGTGTTTACAAATGGCCATGTACTCGTGAAGGGTTAAGTAAACTTTAATACTGCTATCGTATTTTTTAATAGCGCGTATAAACTCAAGTCCAATATGTGCGTAATGGTGAATGTGTACAACGGTAGGCTTTAACGACTTAAGTAAATCAACAAACCAAGTTGTTATCGACTCTTGGTGTGCCGACTTCATTAAATGCCAATCGGCCACACCTTGTTCCCACAAGTATTCGTTCTCTCGGCGTTTATGAATTTGCCCAGTCACGCCTCGTCCGCGATCAGCGCGCGCTAAAAACCAGGTGTCTTCCACATCGTCATTGTTTTTGAATGCTTCAAACAAGTTATAAGCTGCAATTTCAGCACCGCCCAAACTAAAGTCTGGGTGACCATGAGATACCACTAAAATTCTTTGTTTCATGTGCTTAGTTGCTTCCTTTTAACCTTTGCTAACGCTTTGTTGAAGTAAAGAGGACCATTTATTTTGATGGCGGGTAGCGTTATATATTACCACTTTGGTTCTAAAATCGGGAGCACCAGTTAAGTTAAACGATTGACGCTCTAGGTGCGTTAACTCTACAGTGGGAACGTATACACAATGCTTACCTTGCTCTCGTATCTTGAAGCACAAGTCAGAATCTTCGAAGTCGCCTATCAAATAACCGTTATCCCAGCCCCCTACAGAATCAAACAGAGCTCGGGTCATAAGCATACATGCTCCTGTTACCGCTGGAACTACAGTCGCTTCAGAATGTGGGTCTAAACTCGGGTCTATGCCCATGTTAGGATGGTGGTTAGTCCAAATAGACAACTCATTCCTATATACGAATTCCATACCAGCGTGCTGGATAGAACCGTCTGCAAACAATAGGCGAGGGGAAACTACGCCATAGTCAGCGTTACTATTTAGAACATCAGTAAGCTGTTCAACCCAGCCAGGATTCGTAGGGAACGCATCGCTATTTAAAAATAGAAGGTAATGAGCAGTAGCGTATTCAACACCCAAATTATTGGCACCTGAAAAACCTCTATTTAACCCACCCCAAACCACTTTGAAAGGTATGCCATAAAGCGCATAGATATCGCTAGATAGTTTCTTAAAAGGTTCAACCAAAGAAGGGTCGTCGATAACGTAAATCAACTCACAATGTTTTTGCACAAACACATCTTGCGAGAAACACTGCATTTGCGCTTCTACAAAATCTAGTCTGCCATATAACGGGATAATTACACTTGCTTCTGGGCTATTACATTCACCAAAGCTATATACTTCGTGTGGCATAGCAGCAATGGCTTTATTTTTTTGCGCTATGGCACTAGATATTAAAGGCTCATCAATTTTGCTAATGCGCTTAGGTAGTTCTGATAATGGTGTATTTATTGAAGCAAGAAATTCAGCTAGTTTTTTAGGCGCAGAATCTACCCGCTCAACATTGCATTGTGCAATTTCATGAGCACCTTCCGAAGAAAGAGCGTAGAGTCTCAAAACGGTTCCCGGGTTGCAGGCAGTTAGTGCTTGAACGAAACCTGTTAACGGAAGGGCTTCGGTCATCTCGTCTTCAAACGCATCATACACATCTTGACGATACTGAAAAAAGGCAGAGCGCATTGGAAGAATTTGCCCTTGGTTTGTTTCAAACCAAACAAAAGAATCCTTTTTGCGTACAACCCACCCAGACGCTATCGCTTCACATCCACTTCCTGTTGCTGAAGCAGATTCTAAAAATGCTTTAACATTGGGGTGTTGGCCTGGCGCCTTGGGAACAACTTTGGTCCAGTTAGCAAAACGTTCGAACTGCTCAGAAGTAAATTCAAGCTCGGTGCCAAGTATGTCACTTGCCTCTTTAAAATACTTAGAGCTATGATATTCATCGTCAGTTTCATTCGATGTATTTACCAACGCACGTAAACTTGCATCTCCACTAGCCCCTACAAGGCCGGCGTTTCTGCCTTCTGCTTTACCGTAATAAAGATAGTGAAAAAAAGGGTTAACGCCAGACGCTGCTACATCTGGATAAGCTTGTAAGTATTGGCTAGTAGAAAACCATTCACATGGGTCGAGACCTTCCTTCCATCCTTCTTTTACAAAGTGTGTAAGATAATCAGAAGTCGTTAAGAAAGTGTATTTTTTAGCGTAGAATTCGGCGTTAAACTCGCTTTCTATTGTACTTTTTATTAGTTCGGGGGTTATTTCCCCTTTGTTTTTTTTGAAAACGTTTAGCACTTACTTCTCCATGTAACGGGACGTGTTTTTAAATACTCAAATATCAGCCAAGTTTACTACATTAGCTAATGCCAACGCAAAGGCCCACTGCTATAGGGGGATAACTTAGGTTAGGAGTTTGGTAAGCTATTTAAGGGCAAGTAGATTCGCGCTTTGGTCAGGTTGTTGTAGGGGGCCTGAAAAATGTTTTGCTACGACTTGAGCTGATTGATATCATTTTTACTAAAATGACGGCTCCAGTTTGTATTTGCTCTAGAGTTTTTACTCCCACATCGGTTTCACATCAATTAATGTTTCCACTGTTGTTCTTCAACATCATACTGTTCCTTGGTGAGTAGATTTCCTGTTGTTGATTTGCATCGACCCGTCAGAGTTCTTGTAGTTCCAATATGGTTGATTAAAACATTCTTGTAGAATGTTACGTGATAAAAATTGCTCAATATCTTCTTTGTAAAATCTTATAGTAGATACCAATTTTTTGAGTGACATCGCTTTGGTTTGGTGTGTCATTGTCTTCGGTAGTCAGATAGCCAATTAATCATAGTACCCGAACAATTTATAATGCTTAGTGGCCCCTATCGGGAAGCATTTTCAATATTGGCAACTCTTTTTAAACAAGTGGCAACGATACCTTATTGAAAAGTATCTCGTCGCTGAAATAAATGTTTTACTGCTTGAAATGTCAGCGGAGGACACATTACGGAAGGTGTTGATAAACGTATGTTAATAGACTTTTCTGAAATTTACCATAATATTAACAAACAAAATGCGTCCAAAGAAGTGTGTTAACCAAGGTGTATTGTATCTAAAACTCTGAGGGTTTCATCCTTGTGTTTTTAGAACCCTACTTTACTCATCTGGTGGGGCGATAACTTCATTCTTAATCTTGGGGGGCGCGGCGATTGCGATTAAAGAGTGGACAATTATCACCTTCTTCAATCAATTTTTGATAATGGTAGAAAGTGTATCGTGAGACATCCGTGTTTTTTACAAACCTTGAAACGTTAATCATTTATCCAGTTAAGTTGAGCAAACCTACTTTGTGTTTGATAGTTGAATTGTTAGTATACAGTATGAAAGTTACCATTTTGATAGAGGCTCAATACCTTTATTAAGAGTGTTACTCTTTCTTTTGAAAAAAGAAGAGCCGTAGCATGTCGAGATTAATTCAACTAATACGCGAAATTAGGTCATATACAGTTGAGGTATAGCATTTGATTAGTAGTAGGCAAAGAAGTCGAATCTCTTCGTTCAACAGGGTATGAGCTTGGTGTAGTGACACCATATAGACACCCTGCAGGAAATAACAACGCTTTATTTTCAAGTGTTTATTTAGAGCTTATAAATATCGCCTGATCTGGCGTTCTCATGATTTTAATAGGCTAGAAGAAGCGAGGCAAGCAGAGCTAGCGTTTGCGAGCTGTACATCAGCTAAGGTAGTTTAAATATTATAGCCGTGTAGATTACACTAAGAATGTGAACATCTAGAGCTTGTGATATTGACCTTCAATTTTTAAAAAGTTTACTGTATCTTTCGGCTTCATGTAAATTTTTTATATCAATATGATATTTACCAGCTGGTTATTCTACTATCGTTTAATTGAGGGTTTGTTTAAATAGTTCGTTTTAAATTGAAATAGGGAGACTGGTAACTAAACTGTTTTCCCAGCATCTATGACGTAGATTTTTGCGATTTCATTAGTTGCGTATTAGTTTGAGATAGCGTTAACTCTTCGATTATTTGTCTTACTGGTGGATCTCAAGTTTGACGTAACAGGTTAAAAAATATATAAAAATTAATAAGAGGTAATAAATGGAACAACGAGCTTCTATCGATCTAGTAAGCCGGAATAAAATAGAAGGGTGGGTAATACCAACTGAATCGGTGCTACTTAAGGTAAATGATGAATTTGTATTTGAAGTTACTGATTTTTATAAAAGACAAGATTTGATTGATAGCGGTGTAACAGGTGAAGAGAATATCGCGTTTAGTTTAGATGTTTTTGATTTCATGCAAAATATTGGGGAAAATGTCAAAGTTGAACTTTACAGTAAAGATCTAAAGCTCGTTGAAAAAACGGTAAAGTTAAAATCGATAGATAATATTCTTCCAAATCCATTTTTTAAACTCGCTTCGTTTAATGAAATTGAACACTGGACTATTAGAACAAGTCACAGGCTTGGGTTAAATTTAAATACTTTCTATTCACCTCAAGGCTTAGCTTTGTCTAATGGTTTTTATACCCGAATAAACTTACCTGACGCAAATGAAACAAAAACGCCCATACAGCTGAGTCCATCTGAACTTTCAGTGCCAAGGGACTATACCGGCTTGCAAATGGCTATCGTCGCTAAAGCATCACAACCACTGAACCTGCATGTACGTGTAGTGTCACAGGATGGAAAGATAGTTTGGGACTATCCGGTTATGATTACGCAATCGTGGCAAGACCATAGAATTGATATCGATCCAATTGCTTTTGAAAAGCTTAAATCAGGCGAATCTTCATTAACTTTTTATACCAGACATTATGGTCGGCGCTTCATCGACTTTGCATTGGTTTACATAGCTGAAGATGCTCAAAATATAAAAGTTCAAAAAGTGCCAGCTGATTTCGCTGATAGTGTTTCGTTTCTTAAAGGCAATCTGATTAAAAACGGAAAATTGGATAGCTGGAACAATGGTATAAAATTTAAGGAAATTAATAGAGGGCAGGAGTTAGCTGATAACTGGTTTATCGAATTTGATAAAAGCAATAAGGGTAAAGTAGCTGTTGCAGCTATAAGCGACCTCTGGCAAAAAGATACGAGCTCTGTGACATTGGAAACTGGCTTTGGATTAAGAGTCAAAACTCAAAACTTAACGGGTTATAACCGAATTATTGTTCCGTTTGCTAAAGCTAATCTAAATTGTATTAATTATGAGTTGAATGTTGAGCTAGCTCCAATATTGAACGGAGTGAGCTGTACATTGCCAAGAATTTACATGATCGCTCGTGATGCGGTTAATGATTTGATAGTGCACGATGTAGTTAGAAAGCAAGTTTTATTAGAAAGAACGACTTTGCAATTTAAGCTATCCCCTCAAACCATCGACCATATCATCAATAAAGCAATTTCACATTCTACAATCTGCATAGCAATTGATATTCCTTCCAATTTCGATATTGGTATTTATTCAATATCACTGGAACCTTGTGATGAAATAATTTCAGAAGAGGTGGGTCAGAGCCATATTCAGGACAACGCTCTTATCCATTTTGAAGATAGTAGTATTTTTGAGCAATTGAACTTGATAAAAGGTCTAGAGCAGTGGGGCACGGCTTCAACGGTATCTTTTGAAAAAGTAGAAGATACATCTAATTTAAATGAAGCAAATACGGTTACTGAATTTAAAGATTATATTGCTTTACTCAAATGTCATAAGTTGTCCCGCCCATCGAGATGTTTTCCAACAGTTGATGTAATTGTTCCAGTCTATAATGCTTGCGATGATGTCCTTAAATGTATTTCTTCCTTAATAGAGAAAACAGACATATTGCATCGAGTAATAATAATTAATGATGGCGATGAAGAAAGAACGGAGAACATGTTAACTGCGTTTGACGAAACGTTTAATCATGTGGAAGTGATCAAAAACGAGGAAAATATCGGTTATACCAAATCAGTGAATAAGGGTATTTCCCATTCAAACTCCGACTGGGTAGTTGTATTGAATAGTGACACAATAGTTAGCGAGGGTTGGTTAGGTAAGCTACTCAACTGTGCGCTTTCGAGTCCGAAAGTCGGTATGGTTGGGGCATTAAGTAATGCTGCTAGTTGGCAGTCGGTTCCTTTTATACATGATTCTGAAGGCGACTGGAATTTGAATCCACTGCCAGAAGGTATGTCTGTTGATGATATGGCAGAGCTAGTTAGTGAACTTTCTCAGCGTTCTTACCCTGAAGTGGGTGTAATCAATGGTTTTTGCCAACTTATCAACATGAATTTGTTAGACGAAATTGGTTTGCTTGATGAAATAGCTTTCCCTGTCGGCTATGGCGAAGAGAATGATATGTGCGCGCGAGCTGTGAAGGCTGGGTATACCTTGATGATCGCTGACGATACATATGTGTTTCATGCGAAATCTAAAAGTTTTGGCCATGAAAAAAGAAAAGTATTAGCCAAGCAAGGTAGTATTGCACTAAAACAAAAACACCCTGACGTTGATTGGGGCAAGGTGACGAAGCTTATTTTTGAAAATGAGAACCTAGTTACATTGCGAGAACAACTTGCTGAACATTTAATAAAGGACTGATGTAATATGAGAGTTTTATATGTTTTACCAGCACAAGGTGGCGGTGGAGGTGCTCATTCTGTATCTCAAGAAGTCAATGAATTGGTAAAAATGGGCGTAAATGCCAAAATAGCAGTCAACGAAAAAAACTATCCAAGTTTTTTAACCTGCTACAGTGACATGCCTAATGTCAGCAAAAATGTCGTAGAATATAAAAATAGCGAGGACTTGGCTAAGCATTTAGAGCGAGTTGAAATTGTTGTTTGCACTATATTTACGTCGGTGAAAGCGGTCAAAGAATCATTAGCGAAAGTGAGGAATAAGCCAAAAATAACTTATTATGCTCAAGATTATGAGCCACTCTTTACTACACCGGAAAACCCCCTCTGGAGAGAGGCTTACGACAGTTACACTCTTCTTCCGGATATGACTATTTTCGCCAAAACAGATTGGATTAGGAATATTATTACAGAAAACCATGGTGTAGAGGTTAAAAAAGTTCAACCCAGTATTGATCATGATGTGTACTTCCCAGGCTTGAATAAATCAACCAGTCAGGTTTGGATATCCGCTATGGTTAGGCCTAGTACTCCTCGAAGAGCGCCACAAAGAACTATGCGAGTACTGAAAAATATATCTGAAAAATATGGTAAGCGAGTGAAGATCAATGTGTTTGGATGTAGCGAAGAGTCTATGTTTGAACATGGCCTGCCACGAGATTTTCCTCACTTCAACCATGGTGTACTATCACGCAATCAAGTTTCTTCACTATTGAGAGCGAGCCATCTATTTATAGATCTTTCAGACTATCAAGCATTTGGACGGACCGGCCTTGAAGCGATGGCATGTGGTTGTACGTCTCTTGTCCCAGTATTTGGTGGCACAGATGAATATATAGTTCATAGTGAAAACGGATATGCTGTTGACCCAAGAGATGAGAAAGTGGTTGTTGATACCATTTGCGAATTTATAGAGCTTAGTGACGAGAAGCAAACAGCTTTAATATCAAATTCTATTGAAACCGCTCAAAGTTTTTCCGTAAGAAAAGCTGCACTATCTGAGTGGTATATGTTCTCTAATTTATTAAAATAAAAAGAAATTTCAAAATGAAAAAAATTGAAGGTTTGAACATCCAAGCTGAAGATTGTAACTCGATAAAAATACATGATGATTGCAGCTTTTTAGATAGTAAGATAACTGTAAAAGGTCAGGGTAATGTAATTGAGATTTCAAAAGCCTTAGTTTATCGATCACTTATAATAAATCTACAAGGTAATAATAAACATATAACTATTCAAGAAAGTTCAAAAAATATAAATAATTTGAAAATTGTTTCAATCCGAGGCAATAATCAGACTATTTTTATTGGAAGAAACTTGAGTTGTGGCGGCTTAGAAATTCAAATGAATGATGGCGATGAAAATTTAGCAATTGGCGAAGATTGTCTGTTTTCATGGGGTATAAAAATGCGAACATCAGACGGACATTCCGTTATTGATTTGAGTACTGGAAAAGCTATCAATCTTCCAAAGGATATAAATGTCGGTAGTCATGTTTGGATTGGTGAAGACGTAAGAGTCTTAAAAGGAGTAAAAATTCCAAATAATTCAATAGTAGGAAGTTACTCCGTTATTACAAAGCCTTTTAAAGAAGAAAATACTGTCATTGCTGGACATCCAGGAAAGGTTGTTAAGTATAATGTCGATTGGCATCGCGAGATGCCATTTAGATATAATAACTAAAGTTGAGAGCTGAATGAGAACAACTCTATCGCATAGATGCGGGATTTAAGATTTAAACGATAGACCGTCGAATCATAACAAAGGCAAGAAGCGATCTTGCCTTTGCTAAGGCGGCCACCCAAAATTGTGAGATTTAGCGGTTTATTCGAACTGCTTTTGACGCAAACGCCAGTGCATCTCCTAAAGCATCATCGAAACCGCTAAGGTAAAAGATCTCAAGGTGTTCGGGTATATGATTGCTTACCTCGAAATACTTAGTTAGCCCAAATTTGTTATCGAGCTACAGATGCTATGGCATTTTGCTAAGCTCTATTGAAGCATGCTAAATTTAATGCAAGATCCATCAAGGTTCAATTTAATATTCTCGAATCCGCCCAAGAATATTTGAATATCGTTATCTATTTTCTAAAGGTACACCCCCTTGATAGTCGGTAATTGCTTTTCAATATATTTTTATGTTAAGACTCTATTACTACGTCTAAAGAGTTATATACCCGCAATTAAAACAAAAGTGTAGTATGTACATTATCAAAAGCTCTTACTAATGACTTTTCATAAACGACTTTATTGGGTCAAGAAGGAAATTTTATGCATGCATCTTCTATGGAGAATATGACTATTTGTTTTAGAAAGTACATAGGGGAGGCGTTTCTATCTCAATGTAATAACCCCGTTGTTTTAGATATCGGTGGTGCTAATGTTAATGGCTCTTATAGGGATATCATTAGTTGTTATGATTTTGAATACTTAGCCGCTGATATCGCTGCTGGTGAAGGTATAGACATTCACATGACAGATCCTTATAAAATCCCATTAGATGATGCGAGTGTCGACATTGTTATTTCTGGACAGGCATTTGAGCGTGTAGAGTTTTTTTGGTTACTGTTTGAGGAAATGGCCCGAATTCTTAAACCTTCAGGTCTCGTGTTTCTTATTGCTCCATCTGCCGGGGAAATTCATAGACACCCTGTTGACTGTTATAGGTTTTACCCTGACTCCTATAGAGCCTTAGGTAAATATGTAGGGCTTCATGTTATTGAAGTTTTTCATGATCAAAGGGGTCCATGGAAAGATTTAATCGGGGTCTTTTCCAAGAGTAAAGTTTGTTCCTTACCTATTGCTGAGAGAATTATTAGCCCAAGCGACAGTAACTCAGGAGAAGCGTTGAAGCCTGTCGAATTCGATACAAGCGAAGATGCTAATATCGTGAAAGGAGAGCAGCCTTACCTTGAATTTATGAAAATAGTTCATCGTAAATTAATCCCTCGTAGTTATTTTGAGATAGGTGTTAGAGAAGGGCATAGTGCAAATTTGGCGAAGTGTCCTAGTATCGGGATTGATCCTGCCGCTAGATTGAAGTTTAAGTTTAATGACTTTTCCTTAATAGAAGCTACTAGCGATGAGTATTTTTCGGAGTTAATAGATTCATCTTTCTCTGCAGATCTCGCATTTATAGATGGTATGCATTTATTCGAATATGCTCTTCGAGATTTTATTAATGTAGAAAGACATTCACAGCATACTTCGGTTATATTGATAGATGATATTTTTCCTAACAATGTTGTGCAAGCAAGCAGAGAGAGGAAAACAAAGACATGGATGGGCGATGTATGGAAGTTAAAGCTATGTTTAGAAGAATATCGCCCAGATTTAGTATTAGTCGCTGTTGATACTTATCCTTCTGGCTTATTAATGGTCGCAGGGCTCGATCCCAAGAACACCGTATTGGTTGAAAAATATAACGAAATAATAAAAAGATATACAAAATTAAAGGAGCCAAATCAAAACATACTTGACCGTATTGGCTCTATCCACCCATCACACCCTTTTATTAGGAATATTTTGAATGTAGTAAAAATAGCTCGAGAAAATGGTAAAGATCTTGAATTTATAAGAGAAAAAAGTCGAAAAGCTTTTCTTAATACTCATTCAGCAGCCAGAGCTTTATTTTGAGAAAACGTGTATGGTAAATAAATTATCAAGAGCTCAAGGCAATATACACTTAAAACCCTTTTTCTTTTCTGTTATGTTTACAGTTATTGAATAGAGAAGATGTGAAGTATGAGAAAAGGAATAATTCTAGCGGGAGGCTCTGGCACCCGCTTGCACCCACTTACCAGGGTGGTGAGTAAACAGCTCATGCCGGTTTATGACAAACCGATGATTTACTATCCGTTGTCCACTCTAATGATGTCGGGTATTCGGGATATTTTAATTATCACTACGCCCGAAGAGCAATCGCGCTTTATCGAATTACTGGGTAACGGTTCGGCTTGGGGACTTAATTTAGAGTATGCTGTTCAGGCGTCACCTGATGGCTTGGCACAGGCGTTTTTAATTGGTAAAGATTTTATTGGCAATAATAGTTGTTCATTGGTGTTAGGCGATAACATTTATTATGGCCACGACCTACGCCTGAGTTTAAAAAATGCTTACAGTCAAACTACTGGAGCTACGGTATTTGGTTATCATGTACATGACCCAGAGCGTTACGGTGTAGTGGAATTTGACGACAATTGGAACGCGCTTTCAATTGAAGAAAAGCCTGCTGTTGCTAAATCTAACTATGCGGTTACTGGCCTATATTATTACGATAATCGCGTTGTCGATTTCGCAAAAGAGGTTAAGCCTTCACACCGTGGTGAACTAGAAATAACCGACCTTAATAATCTTTATCTGCAAGAGGGCAGCTTAAAGGTTGAACTGATGGGCCGAGGTTCTGCTTGGCTCGATACGGGCACACTAGACTCACTTCTTGATGCAGCAAACTTCGTGGCGGCCATCGAGAAACGTCAGGGTTTGAAAGTATGCTGCCCTGAAGAGGTGGCTTACAGAATGGGCTATATCGACGCTGAG
>Ga0208316_1000856_pt1 | contig 21603 bp, 32 predicted proteins | sample MalvireepMed_231_FD_184240 | JGI IMG/M metagenome (GOLD analysis project Ga0208316, IMG submission 184240) | Marine viral communities from the Global Malaspina Expedition - Malaspina viral metaG DeepMed_231 (SPAdes) (version 2) | ecosystem: Environmental > Aquatic > Marine > Oceanic | place... | reverse complement strand
GTATTAGCGTCTAAAGCTAAAGAACCAACAGCTACGTTTGATGCACCTGTCGTGTTTGCGTATAGAGCCTGTCTGCCAAGAGCAGTATTACTTGCTCCTGTGGTGTTGGTACTCATACTACCTTCTCCAACCGCAGTATTGCTATCCGCAGTCGTGTTCGCATCTAATGTATGTTTACCTATGCCTATATTGTATGATCCAGTAGTATTTGCTGCTAAAGCACCTTTACCCATAGCAACATTGTCAGCACCTGTCGTGTTTGCTACTAAAGCATAATAACCAACGGCTGTATTATTTGATGCTGTGGTATTAGCATTTAAAGCAGCGTATCCAACAGCAACAGTATTTGCTCCAGTTGTATTAACATCCATTGCCTGAGAGCCAACTGCTGTATTATAACTTGCTGTCGTATTACTATCTAAAGCACCTTTACCAAGTGCTGTATTGTGAGCACCTGTCGTGTTTGCTGTTAAAGCGTTATGACCAACTCCTGTATTACTTGCTGCTGCGGTTGCGTTTAAGGCATTAGAACCAACTGCTGTATTACTATTTACTGTGGTTGCAGTAGATAAAGCACCATCACCGACTGAAACATTATTTGTTCCAGTTGTTATTGCATCCCCTGCATTCCAACCTATATGAGTATTACTATTACCAGTTGTTATTGCTGCTCCTGCTGCTTTTCCAACTGCTGTGTTGTAAGTTGCAGTAGTATTCGCTGTTAAAGCATTATAGCCAATAGCAGTGTTGTCTGCTCCTGTACTGTTAACCAATAAAGCACTTGCACCTACCGCAGTATTATTATCTGCCGTAGTCGTTGCACCGCCAGCATTGTCTCCAACAAAAGTATTAGCATCTCCAGTAGTTACTGCATCTCCAGCAGCATAACCTACGGCAGTATTGTCTGTTCCAGAACTATTAGCGGTTAAGGCTAAAGTTCCTACTGCGACATTGTCAGCAGCCGTTGTCGCTACCAATAAAGCACCTGAACCAATAGCTACGTTATTACCGCCTGTGGTTAACGCTCCACCAGCATTATCACCGACTACAGTGTTATCCGAACCAGTAGTAACCGCATCCAGTGACGCTTCCCCAATGGCTACGTTGTCCGTACCTGTAGTTAGGGCTGTGCCTAAATTACCGCTACCGAGTCCTACGTTGCCTGTGCCACCTGTCATGTCTAAAACGTCAGTAATTGCAGCACCACTTCCTGCTCCGTCAGCTACCACCATCTTAATACCGCCATTCGGTATTACGACATTGGCTCCTGTGCCTTGGGTAAGGGAAACTGCGTAACCAGCCGAGTTCTGGATTATCCAGACTTTATTGGCTGTGTTGGGTGCGAGGGTAACTGTGTTAAGTGCGGTAATAGACCCTGCTAGAGTCAATACCATTTTTCTTGCTTCCGAATCCGTTTCCGTACCATCAGGTATAGTAATCGTGTGTGTAGTTCCCGTTATAGTTACTGAAGCACTACCGAAAGCATCCGCTATCAGCGTTAAATTTGTATTCGTGGAGGTTCCCCAGGTTCCCGATTCATCGCCCGTGGCGATTTCTTTTAATCTTAAATTATTTACATAAGTTGCCATATTTGTTCTCCGGTCTGTTTAATATACTGTGTTAGGCCACATCTTTCCACTCTGGATCCTGAGTATCACTTACGCCCGTCCAACTCGGATCTTGGTCATCGTTTATTTTACCCCATACATTCAGTTGACTCACGTATCCAGTTGCATTTACTCCTGTAATAGAAAACTCTACTGCTATGATAATAGTAACATCATTGATTGAGCCTGTCGCTGACTCGCCCGTGATCGAAATAATATTATCGGTAACGGTACTAACCGTACCCAATCCAGAAGTACCAGCCAAGCCACTGGGATAAACATTGGCATCGGCCGTAACGGTTTCGTCGCCTTGTGCGGAGGTGGCGGCATGACCCGTAACTCCGTGTAAGGCTGCCCCAGCGGTAATAACATCGCCTATAGCTCCCGTGCCAGCTAACCCGGTCAAAGAGACAGAGACAGGAATGGATATTGTAAGTGTGCCTAATCCTGTAGTACCTGCTAATCCTGTAACGGATACCAGGGCGGCGGCGGCCGCTGTAACTGAGGAAACTGCGCCTGTACCAGCGAGACCACTGAGAGTAATATTGGCGGTGCCAGTGACGGTGACGGAGGCAATTGCAGTGGTTCCGGCAAGACCACTAAGAGTGATAGTAGCTCCGCCAGTCGCCGTAACCGAGGCAATCGCACTGGTAGCTGCAACGCTACCGAGAGCCACGTCAGCAGCGGCAACAATGGTAACACTGGAAATTGCACTGGTCCCTGCAACGCTACCGAGTTCAACGGTAACATCAGTTACATAGGGTTCCCCCCAAGGACCATCCCCCCACTCAGCACGACCCCAACCGACAGCCATCGGCTAGTTTATGCTATTCTGATAACAGCAGTCGAAGCAGCTTTGGCAGGGAATTGAATGGTGAAACTACCTGCCGTAGAAGTTTTATCTCCACCAAAATCAAACACCGCTACATTGGGATCTCCCGTAGCCGTGTCATTAAAAATCATGCAGCCTCTTGCCGTAATGGTTGCTGTACCAAACGTTAGATCTGCAAAATCAGTTACCGCTGTCGTTCCTGTAGCAGTAGGAGTGACCTTTGTTAAAGTGCCTCCTTTTGCCGTGTAATTGGTTCCGGTCGCTTCATTGGTAGTTGTATAAGCCGTAGTAGTAGCACCCATAGTGGCTGAACTCGTGTAAAGAGCCAGCTTAAAAGTGTTTCCTCCCGTCGAGAAATTATGTACTGCTTTGAGCAGTTCTACTTTGAAGGAAGTAGCCATTGATTGCGTTATTGCCATTTATAGTCTCCGTATTATTTCAGCCACGTCACCGTGACCTTGTTTTTCTAATAGATTATTGACGGTACATATATGACTGTCAATAGCTTGTTGAAAATATAAGGTCAATAATTTTTTAACCATTGTCCTAAAAGCGTGTGCCTGTAAGCGGATGGGTTCAGGAGCTTCATCACTTACGCTCACGATTCGATCGGTTGCCATTTCTGCCCATTCTTCCACACTGTGTCCCCGTTTATGCGTGGTGTGGACAATTAAATCGCCAGGCTTGACATTTGATTCTAAACTAAACATCAGGCTTTCTTCGGCTCCGGCGGTCGCAATAATTCATCCGTACTCCAACGATCGGAAATACCCACGGGGATTTGAACAGGTTGATTGATGTCTGAATAAGATTTTAATTTCAATTTCCCAGGTTCGCCATGCAATACGGGAGGATCATCTAAACGATGATAGCCATATAATTTATCTTTTAAATTAACGTTGGAATCCAACAGGGAAGATCTTGTAGCAATATGAATGTCAACGCCTTCGGACAAACAGGCCGCCAGCCAAAATTCACAACAGGCTCTGCCCATTTCGCCAAAATGGACGTTATTCTGATAACTAAAATCCACTCCGAATATATGCAAGGCCCCTATTTTATTCCATAAACCAAACGCAATGGCGTAGGCCACCGTGTTATTAAAATAAGTGCAATTGGTTTCATTCGCCACTTCTTCAATGGGATAGAGTTCGATCGCTGGTACGCGTTCGTCTTTTTCCACGGAATACACCGGGCATTTTAAAGTCGGCAATGTTTTGCGCATGACTTCGGTTTGCGTGCCGGCATCGTCGCTATCAAAAAAGCGACTCATGGGATCCATGGCAAACACGCGATCGGGCTTAGTAGCCGCACACATGGCATTGATCGCCCAGGTTTCGTCATAAGTTTTGCTGTGGGTCAAAGACAAATGATAATCCAACTGACTGTTGCCCATGGCGACCAAAGCCACTGTTTTTCCAGCTAATTCTTTTATGGGTTTTTTCATGATTTAGGTGTCCTTAATCGATCGTAACGATCTTCAGAGTGAGGATTTTTGCTTTCCGCCCAGTTTTTTAAACGCATCATTTCATTATTGTATCGCGTTTCGTAAGCAATCATTTCATTCGGATCTAGCTTCATAAAACTACACGCTTCCAAAAGCGAGCCGTATAACAAAACATTGGGAGCGTAAGTGGAAATATAAGTAGTACCGCTATCGCCAGCTGCGGTTAAAGAAGATGGTTGATAAAAATAATGCAATTCCACGGTAAAATTACTGGAAGGCGTCGGCGCCACGATAAAACTGTCCTCATCAAACTGTGCGTAGTAACCAGGACCTCCGGTGGTGGCTTCCGCGGGCGTGTAATCCCTGATGAAACTGACGTGTTTGAGTAGCAGGTAATTGTAATTACTGCTGGCATCAATATAAGCGAGACTAAAGGGTGCCAGATAATCCGTCGGCATTCCCAGATAGGGACTGTCAGCGGTTAAAGTTCCAGTCACATTTTTTCTGAACCCCAGCAGCTCCACTTCCTTGAGGATACGCTCTTCCGCTTGCTGAATAAAAGTATCTAAAGTGCTGGTGAACGTGGTTTCGTCGTTCTCCATATAATTCTGGATAGCCGTCTTTAATTGACTGTAAGTAAAAGCCATCAGTCACCTGCCGCCGTTATGGTACCGACCTCACCCGTGGCTTTCACGCCTGTCCACTCAGAACCGATGGAATTTCCCGTTACCGTCGTCATTTGGTTTGGATCTACGGTACGTACTACGCCTTGACCCGTTTCAATACCCAAAACTGGGCGCGGTTCATAAATAGCCTGGGCGTCGGCGACGTGTGGGACGGGTTCCAGTTGCGGACTTTTGGGTTCGTAACATTCAGCACAAACCTTAAATCCGGTCCATTCTTTTTTTAATTGATGATACTTGAATTCAAAGCCACAGCGATCGCAAATAGCGATTGCAAATCTACCTGATGCATAAGCCATTTCAATACCCGAATGACCTCATATTCGGCGACACCTGAAAAGGCGCACGGCTTTCATCCTGATCGGCTGCCCGCGAAAATTCTTCATCGTAAATAATTTTTAATGCCGGCGTTCTGTCGGGTGCGCGTTTCATCGACATGTAATACGCGAGTCCCGCCGCTAAAGCGGGATAAAAGCGAAACGGCATATCCACGGTATTGGCACTCGTATCCGCATCTTCAATGCGAATCAGGCGATTCATATAAATTTTATCACTGCCATTTTCCGAAGCCGGCCAGATATATAGACGTGGCGTCACGGTTTTATCCAAAAACCATTGCGTCGGTCGCGCCTGCGTGTCCTTATTGGGAATGTTCCAGTATTCAGCACGTGAAATCTGATTCATCTGAATGTCGGTATCACTGCCGCTGATAGTACGCCGGACAATTACATCGAGGACATCAATGGTGTAAGCATCGAGATCTTGATAAGTTTGTCCCAACGTCAAGGTGAAGTTAGTATTTTGCACGGTCCACTGATTGAGACCGCGATTTGCCCAATCTGCCATCAATAGGTTCAGAGAACGACGCGCTGTGATACCGTCATAAGCCGTACGGTATTCGAGACCACAGCGCTCGTAAGCCTCTTCGATGTATTCCGCTACATCAGGTTCAAAATCACGTGATCCAGAGGTGGCCATCAATAACTCCCCTTAATGGGTTTTTTTTTAGCTTTACCTTTTTTGTAAGCCTTGGATTCATAATCACCGCGAGCGGTAATACCGCCTTTTTCACCGCGTTGATAACGTCTTCTTTCAGTGGCTCCTGGCATCTTACCCTCCCTTGTGCATTTTCATTAAAGTAGCCGCCAAATTGGCTTGTTTGACAGTGGTGGAATCATATTTTTTAGGATTACGTTGAACAGCTCTGACGAACTGTTTAGTAGTCTTTCCACGATTCTTCGCCTTGCGGCTGAAAGCCCCAGGACGTTTAATCGCTTTTTGAATCCACTTTTTGTCTTCAGTCATTTCTAGCCGCCATCGGTTGTAAATGCCGTCATTCGAGTCACGTTACTCAATACCGCGTGCAATCCAGTTTTAAATAGCACTCCCGCATCGGGAATAGCTAAACTCTGGTTAGTACCCGCTTCAACTCCAAATACTAGGACCGCCGTACCCGTTGCCGAAGTATTGTCGTAAACAGTTATCGTACCGTCAGAACCTCCACCTTCAGCGGTAAAACCCTTGAGTCGGGTTCTGCCCGTGTAGATGGTTGCGGTAGTTGCGGTCGAATGCGCATTAACGTCATTACCCGTAAGGCGCAACGTACCTTGTGTAACTCTTCTACGGCCTTCTAAATTAGCCATCAGTTACCTCCTAACTATTTTCGCCAGCGCTTCTTTTCTTAGCTGCCCAAACGTAATCGATTGTCATGGTCTTAGCTGCCGTCGCTCCATTTTGAATACAAATAGTCGGAGCTAAGTTGGCATCCGGAGCATTCGTAGTTACCGATGTACCCGAATCCACGCCATCTACATAGTAGTGGAACAGACCGTCGTTGGAATTATAAGCAAACGCTAATTCCACATTGGTGGCATCCGCTAAAGTAGCCACGCCCGTAGCGGTAGTAAACGTACCATCGTTACCGACGCCAAAACTAACGGACGTAGTGCCATCAGCCTTAGTAAAGTAAACCGCATCATTGGTCCCATCGATGACGGTAGTGTCAATGTTGGCTAACCCTACGGCAATATCACTCTGGGTCGCATCATTGACTTTAAACCTAATTCCAAAGAACAAATCTTTGGAGGCTTCGTAAGTGAAAGTACCTATGGTCAATTGCATTTCAGTGCTGTCGTTATCAGCTGCTGCATTGGTTATTAAAAGTAAACCACCGTCTCCCGATGTCAATGCTTGCGTCGCGCTACCCTGCTCTGTAACAGTCCAGTGGCCTGCGGTATAAGTATCGAAGTCATCGAAATATTGATGATTAAAGATAGGACTCGGTGATCCCGATAATCCTAATGCACTAAATTTTGAAGCGTTAGTGACCCCCGCTGTAAAGTGTGTTGTCATGGACAGATCCTCCGGTTATTAATTAACTTTACGTGAATCCAGTACCTCTATTATGGGTACCATCCACCTTCCATAATACACAAAAAAAAAGAGGACGCAAAGTCCTCTTCTCTTATTTCCGCTTGAGTTAGAAACGGCGGAAATTACGTTCCTTATCGAACCTGTGTCTTACGCTCCGCTAGAGCCGTATATTGCACGAGGGTTAGACCACCCAAATGAATATCTCTCACGAGCTTTGAATCTTACGTTTCCAGTATCGAAGTCGCCTTCCATAGACGTGGAAATTGGTGTACGTTCAAAGTGTTTGAGACCATCGGGGCAATCGCTCAACAAGAACCATGCATCATTATCTGTTAAGAAATGATTTACTGCATAGCCTTGAGGAACCATACCCATGCTGCGAATCGGATTCACGTCGTTGTCAGCTGAGAAAGGAAGTCCTGGAGTTTCCAGGATTCTTTCCGCTATGAATTGCTGTTGTGGGGGAACAACAAGTTTTGTTCCCTGTAGAGCAAGAATTAAACTCCTGTCATCAACAAAAGTTGAAACAGTGATTAACGCATTTTCCAACGAAGTTTCGTTCAGATCCACATACGTACTCGGACGATTAGAGAAAGTTCCGCCACCCGCTAGGGTGTGAGCTGAGTTCACTAATGATAGACCGTCGCCACCAGTGTAACTGGAACTGAATGCGTTGTTTAACACATTCGCTCCTTTTACCTGTTTAGAATGCGCCATACTTCTGGCCAAAGCCTTGGTATATCGCGATCCTAGACGATCATATAAGTTGTCTTCAACTGCTTCTTCAGTAAGAGCAAACGCGAGAGCTACTGTCTCGTGTGTGTATCTTGCTGTGAAACCTTCACTTGCGGTATCGTAATTGACACCTTGGCCTTCTGTCTTAACTTCAGCATTGCCGAAACCAATGATTAGCACTTCTTCTTCAAAAGCCCTGTCCGAAGACTCGGTTTCAAAGATTTCTGCCGTTTCATTTTCGTATCGATCATATTCCATGCCGAATAAGGCATTAAGACCAGGCTCAAGTTCTTTCGCTAATTGCGCTCTTGAAATTGCCATTTCTTAATCTCCTTACGCTAGACCAACTTGTCGTTGTACCAACAAGTGATTTTGTATTACAACCATAACATTAGTGTTTGCTGCGCTGACATCGGAATTCTCCGGGTCGCCTGAGATGTCTAGTGCTTTCAAGGGCAATGTGGCCGTGGTGGCTCCTGTTGACACATCGAGTTCCATGTAGGACCAGCCGCTGTCTGAGCTGCCAGTTCCACTGTTATCAACGATGTCAAAGTTACCAAACAAATCTGCAAGAGGGAATGCCGCGTCGGCTTGTACCTCGAAGACCACTAAGGGGTCATCGATGATAAAACCTATCGCATCCGTTGCAGCGTTGCCGGGCCAGTAATTGCTCCAAGTTGGCTTACTCGTTGTCGGGTCGGTGTAAAAGCAACCCCAAAATACGCCTACGATAATATCGCTTGTCGCGCTACCACCGTCAGCTCTGGCGATACGTGTTACGATTCCGCCAGTATTTTGAGTCACTACATCACCTTGGTAAATATTCGTCGTGTTGGTGCTGCCAGATGTAGTTACCCTAAATCTAGACTCACCGCCAGTGAAATACGCACCGCCGACTTTACGAGATGGACGCAGACCAAAAGGTGCATCATTATTTGCCATTCTCGGTATCTCCGGTTAAATGTTAGCAACAAGATCCAAAATTATCTTTTGGATCCACCAAATGTAACCTGCGTTTTCCGTTCACGAGTGATCGGCATTGCAGGGTGTTCATCTTTCATAAGGTCGTTATCAACCGCTTCCATTTGAGCGCTGGTACGACTTTCGTAGTAAGCATTCCTTTCGTCTATCGTCGCCTGTGGTATTTTGCAAAGGATAAGTCCGCCGATACCTACGGTACCTGCGTGTTCGCCTTCGTTAATAGTAGGGAGATGATAGCCGTTGACTTCTTCGGGTTTAACAGGGACGTAGCCTTCTCGAAAACGATAATGCACGTTTTTCCTGTCTTCCTCACCGCGCACTGCCGTTCTTACCCAGCGGTAATGAATTCCCGCAGGTGGTTCAGGCGTTTCCAGTAACTGTGGAGGAGTCCAGGGTTTACGCTGTTCTTCTATCTCACGAGTTTCCTGTTCGCGTGGTGTTCTGTCTAAGTTTGCTTCATCAGACGCTTCTTGAGCAATTGCTTCTTGAACGTCGGATTCCTCTACAAGTGTTCCTTGAACTCTTGTGTCTTCGGTCTGGTTATCAGTTTTATTATTTTTACTCATGACCTTTGTAATCTAACCTTATGTTTGGCATATTCCTTGAGTGGCACCCCTAGCTTTTTAGCCAGTTGTTGTTCGCTGGGTGACAATTCAATTCTATTGCCTTGATTGCGTCCTCTGCCATTGGCGCGTGTTGCTGAAGCGACCGTCTGGACGGGTTTACTGTCGCTCTGTACGTTTTCATCTGTAAATTTGTGCGGCATTTCGTGCCGAATTCTTTTATCTATTTCAGAATAATACTCATCGGACTCAGTGTCAAACCCTTCTGACTCTAATTGACTGTGTACCCCAAAGGCCACATTGGTCAAAATAGGATCAACGCCGAACCAGGTATTCTGTTGCGCCCAACCACGGGCTTTCTGTGACGGTTCTCCATATTGAGTAGAATCAGTTGCTGGCGCAGGTTGAGATTGCATTAAATCCTGCTGTTCCGCCATCAATTTTTGTTGAGCTTGATAGGCTTCGAGCTGTTGTTTGTATTGCTCCAAACGCGTACGGTCAGCTGCTGCTGTGGCCATCAAAGACTGTGCGTCTGCCATGGCTTCCGCGTCTTGCTGTTCGGTGGCCTCTTTCAACGCCTGCTTGGCAGCGCTCGTCTGAGCATCGATACGACTTTCAAACTCGGTGCCGTAATTCTCTGAGATCTGCTCTTGAGATTTTCTTAACTCCTTGTTTTGGGTTTCGAGTTCTTTGGCGTATTGCAGTGCCTGCAATTCGCGACGCGCATATTCTTTGCTTTGTTTGACCGCTTGGTCGATACGATTCTGCGCTAACGCCGCACGTTTCTCCACTTCGCTCGAATCCTTAACCCGTTCCTCCACCATTTCATGTGGTTCAAAGTCTTCCTTAACTTCCTCTGCGGTGACGGGACCGAGTTCCTTGACATCGGTTTCGTCCAACTCTACAAAAGTTGCTTCTTCCGATATGTCTTCATCGACGCGTTTGTTTTCAGGCAAAGCTGCCTTCTCTATTTTTTCTTCCGTTATTTCAGGAAGTTCTGTTTTTTCTTCTTCTGCCATAGTGTCCTCCCTACATGGCTTTGATGTCGTCTGGATCCAATATGGTTCCAATCACTTCATCGTCATTAATCATACGCACTTCGGCATCTTCATCGAGGGAAAATCTAGCCCCCGCATAACGGCCGATCAGTACCCAGTCTTTTTCCTGACACCAAGGAATTCCTCCGAACTTCTTGTCATCAGCATAAGCCAAGGGACCCACTTTCAAAACGTACGCTACCACGGTAGCCAAACTTTCACGATCAACGGTTTGTTGCGTGAGCATAATGCCACCATCGGTCACGCCTTTTCCTTTATAGGGTAACACCAAGAGGCGATACCCCACTGGATTAGGCATTCTTTCCATGAGGGATTTATCAATCAAGGCCGGGTCTAAAACCCTGGCATCCTGAGTGATATAAGCGTCATTAACAGACGGGTTTGCGCCGTTTTCCGGCGTGGGCGAAGTTTTCACTTCTACTTCAGGTGCGATTTCAGATTGTCTTATTTCAGTCATCTAAAATATCTCCTGTTGCTTGTTGCAGCGCTTCTTTAATATCTTCTTCTAAGGCACGAAGCGCTGTTAATTTGCCTAAAAGAAATCTGTATTCTTCCATGTTTGTTATGGCTCCAGCAGCCAATTGCTCGGTAATTTGTTCCTCCGTGTCGCGAATGCGTTTAAAAACGTATTCCGCTAACCGAACCGCATCCATTAAGGACCTCCAGGTCCTAGTCCTCCTAGACCTGCCAGTAACTGTTCCATATTAACCCTAGGTTGTCGAGAAATATTAGGCGGTGCGCCCGGTCCTCTTCCTCCTGGCGGTATGGGTCTAGGTCTTATTTTAGGCCCAGGTTGTTGAGGCATTCTAGGAATTACTGTGCCACCAAATTGTTCTATAGGGGGAGGCATTCTAGGAACTACTGAACCCCTATCCTCTCGCGGCGGATCAAACAAAGGATGTCCCGGTCCGAAAGGTATTCGTCGTGGTAGTGTATCTATAGATGGTAGACCACCTGTGGGTAAGGGTGGTGAAGGTAGGAATGGCATTGTTTCTCTATGCAATTCTGCTGGTGGCGCGTTTTTTATAGCCTCAATCTGCTCTGGTGTAAAACGATCCATTCCTCTCACTTCTTGTTGAATTGGTGTAAATTGTGGACCTGTGGGTATGGGTGGCATCACTGGTGCATTTATTTCAGTACCCCCTGTAGAAAAGTCTTGCCAATCTGGTCTACCGCCAGGCCATAGGCGCAGATCCCCGTTAGGTTCTGTACGGCCTAATCCTGGTAGGTTTATATTGGGAATATCTACCTGTAGAGCGTCAATTTGTTCTTGAATTTCCGGTGGCAACTGCCAAGTCGGTTCTTGAGGTGTCGGTGTTGGTACTTGTGGAGTTGGTGTCGGTGTCGGTGTGGGAATCGTTTCCGTTTCCGTTACCGTAGTTTCTTCTTCGACTCCGCCTGGAGTTTGAAAACCCGAGATCTGACCTTCGAGTTCTTTAATCCGATCCTGTAAAGCCGTCATTTCGCTGGTGTCCTGGGGTCCCATCATCTGTTGAAAGAAACTGCGCAGTTGGTCTTCGTCAAAATCAAACTGCGGAGCTTGCGGTCTGGGTCTGGGCCTGAACGGCATCGCGCCAGGACCGAATCCGGGCATGCCCCCGCCCATGGGATAACCCCGTGGCGGGGGAGGGGGACCAAACGGACCACCTGTGCGTCCGCCGTAACGCGGCACCTGGGGGAGATTGCCGCCATAGCCTCCGAAACTCGGAAAGCTCTGAGAGGGATCGTAAACAGATGGGCCGCCTACAAATAAATTAGGCGCTCGTGGCGCTTGAAAATGACGCGGGGATAAATCTTCTAAAGAAAAAGGTGTTGGCGCACGACGACCGCCTTCGTCCTCATCACTGGGCGGAGGGGGACGGCGTACTTGACCCATGCCGCCTCGAGGCATGCCCATGCGGGGACCCATTCCTGGAGGGAACATGGGGAAACCGCCGAGTTGCATGCGGATGGGCAGCTGGGTTATTGCCATTTAAAAAATGCCTTCAAAATCGGTACCGCGGATGGCAGCTCCGCCACCCCTACTTTTACCTTTGCCCATGCCGGGCTTGGGTCCACCGATCTTACCCAGATCTTTTATGGCGGCGTACTTTACCGTTCCTTGTTTTTTTACTTTGAACTTTCCTTTTTGTACTTTTGGGTCTTTTTGCATTGCTTTTACTCCGAGTTGATCGTCTTGCCTCGCTATAGGCTATCGCAGTTGCCTGCTTTTTTCCATAGCCTTCACGAATTAATTGTCTAATGTTAGCAGAAATTACCTTCTGCGAACTACCCTTTTTTAGCGGCACTTTTTTTGGCAGCTGTTTTTTTCTTGGCGGGGGCTTTCTTAGCGGCTGCTTTTTTAACCGTCGAACCTTTCGGACGACCGCGTTTTTTAGGCGCTTCCGCCTTCACTTCCACCACCGGCTCAACCGCTGCGACGATGCCTTTGGCCGCATCGGCTTCAACTTTTTTAATCGCCTGCATTTGGGCTTTCGCCACCGCACTCCGTTTTTCTCTTACCGAACTCATTTGTCTTTCTCCTTTTCTATATCCATTTTTTTAAATTCTTCTTGCTGATCGAGACGATCCTGCGCGGTTTCGTTACGCATCTCGGCGATGTCTTCCATCACGTCCAGACGTTCGCGGGCAATCTCGTCGCGTTGTTGCATGTCCACCATATCGTATTTTTGCTTTTCTTCAAACTCCCTGGCCTTACGCTGCACGTCGGCCGACTTCACCGCAATCTCTTCGCGGCGTAGATCCACCAGTGGATCTTCGGGGTCGGGCGGAGCAAAGTTGATATTCAACTGCGCCATCAATTCGGCGATGACCTGGGCCACACGGTTAGCCACCTGGGCCATCAATTGCTGTTGCAGTTCGGGATTCTGCATGGCCTGTTGCTGCATTTGCATCATTTGAGGATTCTGTTGGTTTTCCATATCGACCATCTGCGCCGCCTTAAACGAAACGTGCTGGTAAATGTGGGCTTGAATAAGACTCAACACCGGCGGATTCATCTGTGCCTGTGCCGTGTTATACAGCGACAGGTGGGAAGTGATGTGAGCGTCCTGATCCTGTTGTGGAAATGCCTGCGCGGGCTGCTGCAATATGAGACCGCCGTTTTCAGCGGCGGGATCCTGTGGTTGCGGCACCGGCAACGGTGGCAAAATGGCGTCGATGTTCTCGACGTTCATCGCCATATACATGCGCCGATAAGATTCCTGAATACCTTGCGGTCCGTGAATCTCGGGGTTGCTCTGCACCATCTGCATCAATTCTTGTGCCAACGCAATGCGTTGACTCATGGAAAAAATGTTGGGATCAGAGACGGGAACGATGTCAACGCGGGCGTCGAAATCAGCTTGTTTGATGGTTTGATCGCCATTTGCCGTCAAGTAAGGGTACATAGGAGGCAGAGCTTCCGCAAAGATCTTAGCCAGTAAATTAAATTCTATTCTCTGCGCGTAGTGCAGTCGCTTATGTATAGCAGACATCACTTGCGTACCGCGTTCGAGTAACGCCACCGTGGTGCCGACCGGCGCTTCCTGGTTGCCCTGGCCGACCTGTAAATCGGCAATGGAAGCAAAACGTCTGCCCGCATCGACGAGGATGGCGAGCAGATTCAGTAAGGTTGCACTCGGTTCCTTGAACGGCAACGACACAAAGGCGTCGCGTAAAGAACCGCCGGGCGCGTCCATGTCACGGAACTCACCGGGTTGCAATGGCTGGTCGTCGTTGCGAATACGAATGCCGCGGGCTTTGAAGCCGGCGGGTAGGTTGGCCAGCGTCCCCGCGTCAATAAGCTGACGCAATATGGAAGTGGCCGAACGCGACAGACTGCCGATCATGTGCGTCAAGCCGAAACCGTAAAAGCCGAGTCCAGGCAGAAATTTGTAATGCACGAAATACTGTATCTTTTGTTTGAGAGGGTCTTCAGGGCGCCAATTACGTCGAATCGATAGTATTGCATTATTTCGAGGAGAGAGAGTGATGATGTAGGGTAGCTTAATCCCGGTTTCATTACCTTCTGCATCGACGTCCTCGTAACCCTGAAGATTTAAGTCGGTGTGAATTTCATAAATACGACATTCTCCGGTCGAGGAGTAGGAAGGTTCTTCGCCCTGAAGGCGATCGATTTCTTCCTGGATGTCGTTGGCTTCATAATCGCTACCGCCGCGCATCTCGGTGAGTGGCACGTCGCGATAAAAACCATTCTGTTGTAATTTGCGCACGTCGTTGATGGACATTTCCAGCATGTGCGTAATGCGGATAGCGCTTTGCAGGTCGGTGGTGCCGTAAGGTACTACCAGATCTTCCGACGGAATGAACTGGGAGACCGCACGGCCTAAATTCTGATCGTAATAAACCTTGCGGAAAGCACTTCCCGACAAGGGCAGATAAAACAGCAACTGATCGGTTTCGGGATCGTACTCCTGCATCACCTGGGTGATCTGGTAATTCATGTATTCCTTGACCCGACTGGCCTGTTGTTCCGAATCCGGGGTTTTAGCGCCGATAATCTGTGTTCTCACGGGACCGTTGGACGGCAGCAATTCCTTGTAAGCCTGCGCCTGAAACTGCGTCACCGATTCCGCCAACAGCGGATGGGTAACGCCAGAGGCGCCAGCAAACGGTTGTGTGCGTTCTTCGTAGCGCATGCCCAAAAATTCCAGACCGTCGCGATACTGTTGTTCCCACTCCTTGCGCGAGGACTTGTCGCCCTGCACGTCACCGAGACAGTTATTGAGAATCTTAGCGAGTTCCTGATCTTCCAGTTCCTCGGCTAAATTCTGATAAAATTCGCCTTCTTGTACTACGGGAGGTGTGGGTCCGACGAGAACGGAACCGTCCTCCATTTCTTCGATGTCAACTTCACCTTCGCCAAACACATCGGCATCGGGAATGCCGAGTTCAATGGTTTTGCTTTCGTCCTCAATGTCGAGGGACTCAGCTTCGCCAGGATACAGAGCTTTGTCTACATCGGCCATGCGTTACCCCACTAAACCAAAAAAATACAGTGTGTTCATGGTCACATGAATGGATAAAGCTAGAGCCAAGCCATAGGCAAATGCTTTTTTCTCAGCTCTTTTGAATTCCGCCATTGCACTTCCTCAAATAATAAGCACCTATCCAGTTACGCCATTGCGTCACTGGAGCATATACGGTCTTAACTAAGGGCTTTGCCATAACCGCGTTTGGCCACTCCAACCCCACGGGGTTTAGCCTTGCGTGTACCCTTGTCCATGGTCTTAACGGCGGCGTAAGCTCTTTTACCCGCAGCCTTCTCGGCGCCCTTGCTTTCGGCACGTCTCGATTTAAGGCTTTGGGTCTTCTTGCCAGGATGACGCACCCCGAGGGATTCGTCCAATTTGGCACTGTAACCTTGTTTTTTAGCCATACCACCCGTCTTCATGCCACCGGGTCTTTGCCGCACATTGGTGGGTTCATTAGGATTTATGTCGCCAAAACCAGCCACTTTATGCGGTCTGCCACTGGCGTAAGGACCTCTGGTACTAATACGTGCAGCGGGTTGTTGTTCTTGCCAAGCAATTCTCTCAGCGACGCCTCCACCCTGATAACCCTTGATCGAAGCTCCTTTTCTGCGCTTGGGTGCGAGATCCATATTCTTTTTGTTCTTTGGCACACTGGTACGCTTCACTTTCGCTGCCACGCTTTTGCCCGCGCCTTTTTTCATGGCACGTACGGCTTTCTTTTCGGGACGGTTGCGCAGTCCCAAATCATTGGTCGCGAGACCGCCACCGGCTTTCTTTTCTAACCGACTGATACGTTTCTTCAAATTAGAAGCTCTTTGCGTTTTGCCTTTGGTGGTGGCTCTGGCTTGACGTTTCTTTAAGCGTGCCACCCTTCTTTTTCTAACGGGTTTCTTTGCCACCGCCTTTTTAGCGCCGGTCTTACTGAAGTCGCCACTCAGCGTTTTACCGCGTTGCGTTTCCAACATCGCCGGCGTTTCACCCTTGATGCGGACGTGATACTTATTGCCCTTCCAGTCAAAGGTTTTCGCCTTGGAGCGATCATTCAAATAATCGTTGCGTGCTTTCCTGAACGCCGCGCCGAAGCCATTGGCTGTTCCCGCGGGTTGTTGGGCGGGTTCGCCTTTTTTACCAGCTTGTGACAGTAATGCCACTGTCCCTGCACCGCCGGCCACTGCGGCTCCCTGTTTCGTTCTCACCTTGCCGACTTTTTTGTCGTATTTCGAGGTGGTCTTTTGCGACACCGATTTGTGTTGGCCCTTCTTGGTGGTCTTGTAATGCGGTGAGCCTTTCTTCTGTCCCGGACGGGTTTTGATCTTAGCCTTCTTGCCCTGCACCTTCCGACTCAATCGACCGACGCCTTCAAATATTTTTTTTCCTACTGCCATTATCCTTGTCTCCGTTGATTTCTTCTGTGGACGAATCCGCCCGCCTGTTTGCGGACCACTCCACCTTTACTACCTCCCCAAGGTGGGTTTGGTCCATAACCTCCACCTCCACCACTACCTCCTGGAGTTCCTGCTACGCGTGGCGCCCCTGGTGAGACTGATCTCGTTGGTCTTGCCCGCTTAGAACCTTTTAATTTATGTTTCTTCCATAGTGAAAGACCACCGCGTTTTCCTCTTGGATATTTTTGTCTACTTCCTGGTCCAGGCATTACTTCCTCCCGTATTCCTAGTAATAAATGCGTTGTTTGGGCAACGGTTGTTCATCTTCCTCGTCCGAGTATAGCCGAACAAAACTGCCCTGTCTAAATCTTAATATAGCCTGCGTCATCGAGTCAACGTAATCGTCGTGTTCACCGTAGGGAAAGGCGGCACACTCCTCGATCACTTCCTCGGCAAAATACGCATCGGGCGCCCACACCATCTCCGATTCAAACACCGGGCTAACGGCATGCACACGCGTAACTTTATCGTTGCCGCGCGACGGCCGATAATTAGAAACAGGGATCCCCATGTTGCGCAGCTCCTGCGTCAACGGCATGCCCGAAGCCTGCGCCTCGACCAACACCAGGTCGGGTTCGTACTCCTGGTACTTATCGTACGCCACCCCCTTGAGTTCGGGAAAATCGTAACGACCGCGTTCGGCGTCCAACAAAATAATGGCGTCGCCTGAATCTTCGTTCGGCGTAAACACTCCCCAGGTGGTAATCGCCGAATAGTCGGCGCTGTCCTTACGACTAAACGCGGTGTCGTAACTCTGAATGACGTAATGACACGCGGGCGGCTCGTCCTCTTCCCAAATCTGCCACCAGTCGCGCTTAATAATCGCGCCCTCTTCCGAGGTGGGGTTCTGCATGTACTGCGCTTCCCACTTGCTCACCGGCAGCGACGCCTTGACACTCTCCAATTCTTCCTTCTGCCAATACTCGGGCCACAACACATTGCCCGTGTCCTCAAACATGGCGGGCAATTCCAACACCTCCCACTGATCCGAATGCACTTCGGTCTGATTCTTCAGCAACTGCGCGGTCAAATCCAGCGTACTCCAGCGCGTCATCACCACGACAATGGACCCGCCGGGCTGCAACCTCTGACGGGGACCGGAGGTGTACCACTCGTAAGCCGATTCCAGCGCGCTGGGTGAAAGCGCGTCCTGCTCCGAGTGCGGGTCATCAATGATGAGTAGGTCCGCACCCCGTCCGGTGATGGCACCGCCGACCCCCGCCGCAAAATATTCGCCGGCCTGATCGGTGTCCCAACGCCCGGCCGACTTGCTGTCGGCGCGCAGGCCGACGTCGGGGAACAGGGACTTATATTCTTCGGTGGCCATAAGGTTCCGCACTTTACGACCGAAACGCACGGACAATTCCGCCGTGTGCGTGGTCTGCATAATCTTCAGATTGGGGCGGAGTCCCATTACCCAGGACGGAAAGTAGACCGAGGCGAACTCGCTCTTGGTGTGCCGTGGCGGCATGTTGACGATGAGACGCTTGATGTCGCCGTTGGCAATGCGGTCGAGTTTTTCAGCGAACAGTTGATGGTGTTCACCCTCGATGAACTCGGGCCAGATGTATTTGACGTATTCGAGGAAGGAGTCCCGCACGTCTTCCTGGGCGTTCAGGTTTTGCAGGCGTTCCTGCAACAGCAGGATTTCCTTCATTTTATCTTCGGAGAGGTGTCCTAGGTTCACAGCCATATTGGAATTGTATTTCATGGTGATTATTTGTGCAAAAAGGGATTTAAAAGGGGCAGGCGTAGGAGTCCCAATTAAAAAGGGGGGGTCGATCAAAAAAAAAAGTTTCTGAGCTGATTGAGTTGAGAAAAAAAAAGAGTCCCAATACCTGGAACTGGACCAGGTATTGCCTGGAGCTGGACATAAAAAAAGGCCAGCGGTTAAGCTGGCCTTTTAGTTGCGTCTCCCTTACGCGTTATTTAATTTTATCTAATATGTCGCTAACTCTTTTTAAATCTTTATTGGATAACTTATTAATTGCGTCCTGGTTAATAAGTTCTTCAGATTGAAAAGAAGCTAACTTAGTTTGTAGCTTAAAGAGTTCTTGCATATCCTTATGCGTTGCCTCGCCTTGCCTGGCCATAGACTCCAGGACAAAGATGCGCTGCCGTATGTTATCCATCCTGGAATTGAACTCCAATATATTCGGGCCTATCCGCTACCCAAGTGAACACATACCCTAAACTCTTTAATCTTTGTAGGTCTAACTCATTAAATGTCTTAGTCCCTTTAAAGTTAGCCAGCTTTCTGGCTTGCTCACAATGTGGATAAACTAAGTCATTGCCGTAGACATTCTTAACCATAACTTCTAGGTTGTTATTCATTAGTTAACCTCCTGGCCATTGGTTGCCTTGTTTCTGTTGCTTCCTCTATTGATTCGTCAAAGCACAAAACACACCAGGAAACACCGCAACCAGTTAAAAAGCTCATTACAGATAATGCGCTTAAATAAAAGATATTGGTATACCCATAGTTAAAAAAGTTATAAGCCACTACAAACACCATGAACAAGGCGATCATAGTAGTTATTAACATTGCTATATATAGTCTCATTTTTATTCTCCATTTATTAAAGACATGATTATTATACATTAAATAACTAACAATTTGTAAGTTATCTATGGTAAAATCTACAGGCTTTAATACATAGGAGAAAATAAAATTATGGCAACTATAGAAAATATAGTCTATGAAATGCTAACAGAAAACACTGGGACACATTTTTTAGACTCGGGCGGTGAAGATGGCCGCCACTGGCAGCGTAATCAAAAGAAAAGTTTAGCGGACTTCCAAGCTGAGACGGAGCTGGAACTGTTAGACGCGGACAGTGATTTTGCTTACTATTATAAATCCTTATTCCATCACCTGGTTAATAGCCTAGAGTATTTGGACCAAGACACGCAGGATCTACAGGCGTGGATTGACGCGAACCCGTACCATTATCTAGATAATAAAGACGGGCGCGGCCACATAATCGCGGATATAGAGGATTATATGCGTATGACTTACAACCAGGACCTAGAACCGCGTTGTACTTATACCTTTAATTTTGATAACTCATTATCTCAGGATATTCAGTTTATCAGCTTGGGCGATACCTACGAATGCGACATTATCGCGTTATGTATTCATAACGGAGCTGACGCGCGCGGAGGTATGACGGATTATAAAATCTTCAAGATGGATGACGAGGATCTATTTCTCGGAGATCTATACATAGAATACGTAGAAGGTGAAGAGGCCCGAGCATGAAGGCCACCAGGCTTAAAGAACTACAGCGCATGGAGGCGCTTTGTTCTACAGCTCCACTAACAACCCAAACACCAGAACCAGGTTAACCGCCTGGCCCTCCCCCCCCTTATGACTGACGTAGCCCGCAAATACTCGATTGATGCAGACCGCAGATTTTCACAGACCGCAAAAAATAAATTTGTGCAGACCGCAAATTCTAATGAGGTTAGACCGCAAATAAACTATAATGATTTACTCACATTCTCCATGTGATTAAAGGCAGAGGGGGGAAGCGAAAGCAACCCCCCTCGTTTTATTTACGAGAGAGGGGGAAGGGGGGTGGGGGATTTCACAATCGCTTTTCCCCACATATCAATCTTTTTTTTAACTTTCTCTAACTTGAACTAGCTTGTCTTACTAGCTTAAAACAACTGACAAATTGTTATCAATATAGGTGTTTTTTTGGTAAAATAACTAGGCTTTTAATCAAAATATAGGAGAAAATTATGAGCAAGATAAAAGAAATGGATTTAGCAACTGCTAAACACATAAGGCAAATTCTAGATAAAGAATTACCCAAATTTCTAAATGAATATGGGTTAAGTTTTGAACTAGGGAATGCTTCTTATGATGATGATAGTATAAAATTTAATGGTTTTAGATTATCTGTCGAAGGTGGTTTATCAATAACTGAAAAAGCACTCAAGCGAGAATTGGAAGGTAGGGAACAATACGATTTTCTAATGTCCTTAGACCAAACCAAGATTGCTAACATGAATAGCATGAAAGTTAAGCTAGTGGGTTTCAAACCTAAAGCAAGAAAAAGACCTTTCATTGTTCAAGACCAAGATACTTCCCAAGAGTACATAATCTCTGAAAAGAATTGTGAAAAACTTTTTGGTATCAAGGAGAGTGTGCAATCATGAGTAAATTAACATTTAGAAGTAATAACGATTTAAAGTCTCTTGCAAAAGAGACTTTAAAACACAAGAAGTTTAACCTTCCTTACACCAAAAAAACTACCTCAAAGAAAGGCATGTTTTTTGTCAAAGACGAAGGCATTTACTTAATGAATGCCTTTAAAGCTGACAATGGCAAAACCCCAAGAGAAAATGGTTTTGTGGTTTATGCGAGTGGCTATAACCCTAAGACACAAGATGCAGATTTACTATGGGATAAAACCTATGCAGTAAGTCGTGATGACTTTGGAGAATTTATACACCTTTCAGACGATATGCTAACCAGAGTAGTAAATGGTGGAAACATATCTGTAGAAGTGACTGAAACTACTATAGGAGTGAGGGCATGATTACATTAAAGCTAACTAAGAAAGAAATAGATTTAATTTTTCTTTGCATGCAAAGATACGATGATAACTATTATGACAAAAGAAATCCTATCCTCTTTTTAGAGGACAAGATGAATACTCAAATAGGAGAACAAACATGAGTAAAACAGAATACAAACACCCAACTAACAGAAATTCTACTCCAGACGGAGAGTATTATCTCTCGCCAAGCTATCTCTACCAAGATGATAGAAAAGAGTTTACTTCCTGTTGTGGTAGTTGTTCAAAAGGTTGTGACGGTTACTTAGGTTGTCGTTGTTGCTATCAAGAGATTGAAGAACACTACGGACACGGAGAAGAAAAACAGTTTCGAG
>Ga0208316_1000850_pt1 | contig 21705 bp, 36 predicted proteins | sample MalvireepMed_231_FD_184240 | JGI IMG/M metagenome (GOLD analysis project Ga0208316, IMG submission 184240) | Marine viral communities from the Global Malaspina Expedition - Malaspina viral metaG DeepMed_231 (SPAdes) (version 2) | ecosystem: Environmental > Aquatic > Marine > Oceanic | place... | reverse complement strand
GGTAACTAACCTTAAACCTGCACAGGCTCTTCTCATCTACCTAGCCCAGCTAATCGAGGACGAGGATCACAAATAACCACCAGGGGTTGCGGAGTAGGAGGGTTCCGCAACCCCTTCTTCCCAGCCAACCACAGGTTTAGCGGGGGCCGGGGGGCGGCGGGGGAAGAGAGACCCAGGGGAAGTTACAAGGGAATTACAAGTATAAGGAGGTTAACCCATGTCACAGGACCATCCGGAGGAACATTTGCCCCCAGCGGATCATGACTCACAGGATCAACCTAGCGCCACATTCGGGGAAGCTGATGCCCCCTCCAGCTCAGATGGCTTCTACAGCTTCTTGGTGGTGATCAACCACAGTGACCCGGTACCTAATAACCGAATCATCCGATGCCGAGGTGATGTACATGCCACGTCAATCGAGGAAGCGCGTGACCTGCTTTATAGGCTATATACCATCAGAGGAGGTCTCACCATTGAGATAGGATTGATACATAGTGATATACCAAGCCCAGAATTCACCTAACTGTACTCCTCTACCTACCCTCATCTTAGTCTCCCTGGAGTTGGCGGCACTCCAGGGAGACTCTGTGTGGCTCAATGTCTTATCATAAACTGCAGGTTATCTTATCATCAACCTAGATTAGAACAAACGTTCTCGCAAACTCCAGCTACGGATCCGAACAAACGTTCTATTGACATAGGCTCAGAGGATGTGGTATACTTGATACAGTGCAAGAGCACAAGTTAAACCTCAGGAGAAGGACAATGTCAGTTAACATGACACTAGAAGAGATACTCAGCCGCCCATATGATACCAACGAAGACCCACGTTGGCGTAACAATGTCATTGACTTGACAGAGAGGTTACGCCAACTCATAGGTGACAACGGCGAGTTGTTCTTAGACCTAGACATGGCTCTAGCTCAGGTCAAGGTAGAGCTCCAAGAGAGACACATTCTAACCAATGTTAAGGATGAATCTAATGCCCAGTAACGCTGTCATAATCCTAGACATAGTGGATCCCGTGATGGGTCAAGCCCACATGGCTCAAGTGCCTGGGTTCATCAACCTTTGTCTTTGGGTCCCCATGTGGGGCCTCTTTCAGACAAAGGCTGCCTCAGGAGAGATATTCCACTGGTACCTAAATTAGCAAGTCACCATTAATGAGAGGTATTAGCATGACACAGAGCGATCTACAGGAAATTAAACTTACCCACATCGAAGGCCATGACCAGATTGACATGGACACCCTTGAGCCTTATCAGGTTCCCGCCATGTTGCTCATAGGCTTTGATGACCAGGATGACAAAGCGGAAACCGTAGATGTCTGGAATGTGGAAGGATCAATATATACCCTGAAAGACGGCACCCCTGTATGTCAGGGTTGTGTACAACTCAGCACTGCTAATGATGGGTCCTGGGGCGACCCCAATAATAGTGGTTTTAAGCTGATGCCCGGTAACATCATCCATGGGTTGTGGTACTACAGAGGAGATCAGTGGGTAGAGGTACACCGCTACACTACGGATAAGGAGGGAACCGAGATAACCAATGCAAAGCTCTGATGGTGCTATGTCCCAGCTATACGGATTCATCCCAACCAGGCCACAAGAGATGCCCAAGAAAGCTGATTATGACAAGGATCGAAGTCTACAAGCCTGGGCTGAGGTTATTATGAACAACACCAACGTGTCAGGGATTAATGCTCCTGATCTAGAGGTTCAGGCCGAGGACTTCCCCTGTCCAGTCTGTGACGGGGGCGGGGTAGTTGATGTAGGCAGCATCATAAGCTGCATTGGGGAGGTGTTAGACATCAGCACCGCACCTTGCTACAAAGGCCAAGTGGAAGTGCCATGTATGTGGTGCCATCAGGGACAGCAGCAACTTCAGGTAAGATTAAATCCGCAGGGATAAGGATGCAACAATGTCACTAGAGACTGCCAGTAGGACAAGGGTACTCATGCTGTTCTTCAACGCAACCGATAACGAAATAGCTGATCTGATTAGGCATGATCCCCAAGGCTATCTAATGATCAGTGATGAGGTAATTACCCAACACCCAGAACTCAAAAACACCCCCATCCAACGGCTAATGGCTCGTGGACAGGGTTGGGGAAGCCTAGGAGGCAACACATGCTTAACTTTATCCCTGCTATTGCAGGTGACAATTGAGGATATTGTGTCATCATACCCTCGCCCCTTTAGATTAAACTCGTGACTTGGATACGCAGATGCCCAGGGTGCGGAGCAGTTAAACAGTTGCCCTCACAACAGGCGGTGGATCTCTCCTCAGAGGTAGACGAAGACACCGGGGTCATGTTGTTTCATGACCCCCAAGGGTTCATCTCATCCTTGATGCGGGAGTCTGCCCAGGACGAAGAGATAGGTTGGTATCAGGACCTAGATAAGCGTAACCGGAGTTTGAGATATGATAAATCAAAGGATCAAGGTGAGACGTGTCCTGGTATGCGGGGACAGAAATTGGTCTGATAAACGCATGATACAGAGGATTATTGATGAACTAAATGATGATTGTTCCTTGGAATGTATCATTCAAGGGGAGGCTCGAGGAGCAGATACCATAGCTAAGAATATAGCGGTGTTTTTAGGAATTCATGTCTTGGGGTTTCCTGCCCAGTGGGGTCTCTATGGTAAAGCTGCTGGTCCCATGAGAAATCGACAGATGTTGGATCAAGGTAAACCTGATCTAGTGGTGGGGTTTCATGACCAGATACATCACAGCAAGGGGACAAAGGACATGTTGCTAAAAGCTGCCACAGCAGGTATCCCCAGCACACTATACTTTCACGAGGTGGACTTACCATGAAACATATATTTTACCTAATGCTGTTTTTTGCTGCTGGGGGATTATCAATCCTGGCAGTGTGGGGGTTTGCATACATTATACCCACCGCTGAGATATGTAATGGCATAGAGGGACAATGACATACAGGGGATGGTTAACCAATCTAATGATAACCATGAAGATAAAAGAAGATAAAATGATGGAAGATGCCGCGAGGTGGATATGACCCAGGAGAAGGACACCATTCAAGATATGACTAATAAGAAACCCCTCTGGGAAGTCACTTGTCCCGGGTGTGGGCAGTCTAAGGTAATAGCCAACCTAATGGTGCAGAATTTGTGGGAGGATCTCCCTGAGGACCAGCAGGATGACCTCTATCACAATACTGACCGTTGGATAGATGAATTCTACGCAGAGGTTGCAAAGGCTATGGGAGGAGGGAGATAACATGCAGAGGTACTATTCACGCCCCATAGCTGTGGATACCATTCAGTTTACAGGCGAAAAGGAAAATCTAGCAGAGGTTCTCAGGTTATCCTATCTCATTGGGGTAAGGTGTCCCAATGACAATTTGACTGACCTATCGCTGCACATACCCACACCATCCGGCAACAAATCAGCTAAGGTGGGGTGGTGGATCATACATGACCAGTATGGATTAGATTGCCTCAGTGATGAAGATTTCCACCGGAAGTACGGCTTAAAGGAGGACTCATGAGATTAGATATAGATCCTACCACACGTCGAGTGTTCGTTGATGGGAAAATTATGGGAGATATGGAGGTTGTAGAATACCTTACAGGAACGGAACCCCCTGTGATAGTTACCAAGGAAGCCGGAGGATCATATAGTGTGGGAGGCAACTCAACCTATGGTAGAGCCCAATTCCACATTTACCAATGCACGGGAGAATTTTGGCGAGAGGTTCGTCGTGGGATCAGTTATCTCAAAGTGGAGGTCCATGAGGTAGTATCACCCTACATAAGACCTGATAAAAATCACCTCAATGGTATAATGCAACGCCTGGTGAGAAGAGACCTTATTATCCAAGGAGCATCGGATGCCCAGTAAGGCTGCACATGCCCAACAGCAACGTAGGGCAAGGGAATTGGGTATCCCTATTGTAGTGTACCTGGACCACAGAGACCAGGGTGATGTGTATTGCCATGGGTGTGGGGTGTGGAAACCCCGCCACGATTTCAACTCCCTGCACAGTTATGCCTATCAGGGTAAATGTAAACCATGCAAAGGGGCTAATGGAGAAGACCGCGAAGCACTAGAAATCCCCCAAAAATTCTGGGGCCCTTATAACCGAGCTGCTAAATTACTAGGAATAACTATCCAAAGTTATGTGCTACACCGTAGGAATGGTGAGGCCTTCTGCATGAGATGCCGGGTGTGGTATGTTGAAGCGGAGTCTAGGAAACTGAGGCCTAATCATAAGAGGGTCATGCATTGTCCCGGGTGTTTGGCTACCATGTACCAAAACAGAGGAAGACCCAAAAGGATCAAGTGATGCCTCCAAGTTATGAGTACCTATGGGTCAATAATGGTCAATTTTCCCAAAGGGCTGAGTTAACCTTGGTGATACACTACAGCGGAGAAGATCACCCCAGGTACATCAAATTGGTCAAGGGAGGTTATAGTAGGGAGTGGTGGCCAGGGTCATACAGCTTAGAGTTGTATCGTGAGTTATGCAAAGAGCAACAGTCAGGAATCAGGATGACCCGGTGGTGGCTTGAAACCCCTTGAGGTGATACCTCCCCTGTGGGAGTTACACCGCAATGATCCCCGTTACACAAAAGCCTGGCGCATACAGCGCAAAGCCCGTGGTCTTTGTCAAAGATGTCCAGCGAGGGCAATCCCCGGAAAGGTTCACTGCGCACCATGTGCAAGACATGAAGCGAATCGGAACAAAACTCCGGAGACGTTGGATAAACACAGGATATACAATAAAGAACTTAGCATCCTGAGACAAAACCTTGGACTCTGTATTCGATGTGGGGTTAAACTCACCAGCATAGATGGATTATATCAATCATGTGCCAAATGTCTAAAATTACACAGGGATAAAGTTAAGCAGCAGGCACATAACAACCAGGTATATAGAGTTGCCAATGGCCTTTGCACCAAATGTGGTAAAAGAAAACCCAGGGGTGGGTTTATCAGATGTAACATTTGTAGGAAGAAGCAAAGAGGATATAAGAAGACCTATGAGGCAAACAAAATTATTTAATTGGAGTGATGAGTTGTTGGATGCTAATAGGGTATCTCAGGCTTGTGAGGGTGAAAAGCTATCCATGCTTTGTGTCTTGGGACAAGAATTTAAGGGGGTGGAGCAGATGTCACAGGAGTTGGGTAACATGACCCATGGGAAGTGTCAGGGGCATGTCATGTGTGCGGTGCATGGGGATTTCATTTGTAGTTGTCCATGCCACGTCATAGATATGGCTCCTCCAGTGACATCATCTCAGGAGGAAACTAATTCCCCATCGTTGTCCCTGGATACCAACTTCTCCCCGAAGATGTGCCTAGGGTGTGGCTTTTCCCACAATGATGATTGGCCTTTATGTCTACAGGATAAGGATAACTAATGAGCCTATCACCTGGGTATTTTCTATGTTACGCCTGTGGTGAATTATGCAACCTACCAGACTGTGAATTTATCTGTGTAGAGGAGGTGTATGACCACCAGGCAGTGAAACAAACAAAGGCTGTGCATCCCAATTGTAAATCAGGATTGTTCTACGATGAGCAGGAGAGGGTCTACTACAAGGAATAAGCATTCTAATCTTAAATGGACATATAAGAATTTTAGATGCCCAGAGTGTGGTCGAAAATTGACACCCTATCTTCCTTATCCTACACTGGTGCTCTATGTCCATCCTCACATCCTGGGCTTAGGGCACGTTACAGGATTCTGTAAGATGGAACTCGCAAGATTTAATCAATTTGGAGAGACTGATGGCGGAGCATTACCAACATCCTCTTAACCTAGCAGTTTGTAACCTATGGGATTATAACCCCCCAGAGGTTGCCGTGGCTAGGGTAATAACCACTAATGGATATGTCAATTCACAGGGTAGGTGTGTCATGGGAAAGGGGGTTGCGGATCAATGCAGGGATAAGTATCCTGGGATTGACTTCATCCTGGGCCAAGGTATAAAGGAATACGGGAACCATGTGCAGATGTTACCTGATAGGATCATTTCATTTCCTGTGAAACAAGTTTGGTGGGAAATCGCTCGTCAAGGGTTGATTGAAGAATCGGCTAAGGAGTTGATTGACGTTTGTACCTGGGCTCCCGAATACACCTATGTTATGCCATTTCCGGGCATAGGCAATGGAGGCCTCAGACCCGAGGATATTATGTCCTCAATAGAGCTACTTATCCCTCATGTGACCTTCTGCACTGTGGAGCCACTTCGTATGATGAACTTCCTACACAGGGATAAGCATCCTTATCAACTGGTGGCCCTACAACAAGGTGATCTTAACCTAGGAGGTGGTTATGTTTATTATGTTTAGTGGGCCTCAGATTAGAACAAATGTTCCGATCATCCGTGTGATACATCTGTGGTATACTTAATACAGTAAACCACCAAGGAGAGAATATGAACCCCACAGGAGACAAGCCCATGACACAGGCTGAGGTAATGGCACAGATACTTTATAAGGTTCAGCAACCACAGGCGGATAAAGATGTAGAGGATTTGTTTGAAGTTAGCCAGGTAATTAACACACAACCATTAACACAATTATCCCAACAGACAGTAACAACTACACACCCCGGAATTAGAATCCCTGACCCCATAGCTTACATCATATCCCAGGAGTACGCAGACATCCTGGACGCGGTGGATCGGTTGACAGCCGTGGGGAGAAGAATCAACATTTTGATCTCTGGAGCACAGGGATCAGGCAAGTCCCAACTCGCTAAACAATATGCTGCCAGTAGGGGCAGACCTTTAGCAGTGGTGGAGGTTGGCCGACTAAGCGAAGTGAACCAAATCTATGGGACAATGCAGGCTAAGGGTGGTGATACGTACTTTGTTCCTGGCCTATTCACTCAGGCAATACAAACTCCCAGGTGTGTCCTCCACCTTCAGGAAATTAACCGCCCGGAGAATGACACCTCACTCAATTCCCTCTTTAGTGTCCTTGACGACAGCAGCCGCAGCATCTGGATTGACGAAATAGAACAGGAGGTCACCGTTGCAGAGGGTGTTACAATCATAGCCACACTGAACGAGGGATACGAATACGTAGGGACGATGCCTCTGGACATAGCTCTCAGGAATAGATTCCACATCCGCCTAGAACTAAGCACTCTACCATCTGAACAGGAACAGGATCTAATCTGCCTAGTGACGGGGGTTACCAAACAACTAGCCAGTAAGTTGGTAACCACTGTAAACAAAATGCGCCAGAATGTCCAAACTCCAATAACAATCTCTACCCGTGATGTGGTCAATATAGCATTTCTGGTGCAGTTGGGTGGCTTATCCCTTGAGAGTGCAATCCAGGCTACGCTGGGCAATAACCCAGGAATTATGGAAACTCTGCGGTTAAATACCCAATTGTCTGGCACATCCCCAGTTGTTGTCAAGTCAGGGTATAAGTACCTATAATCATCAAGGAGCTTGTTATGATTAACCTACCTACGTTATCCGATCAGTGGAGGTCATCCTCCAGCACTAGACCGGCCTTGGAACTAGCCTTGGTGTTACAATCACTGGAACGTGTGATTGGGATGGTCTCTACTAAAAAGATGAGTGTGTGCTACAACTCTGTGGATGAATCCTCCACCTCAGACAAAATGATTCGTATTGATCCCACCTATGCACGTCGTGGAGGTTACCCAGTTCCACCGGAAAATATGGACATATTGGTTGGTCTATCCCTGCATGAGGCATCCCATGTGTTGTGTGAGTCCTTAAATATACATGATCGAATGGTCAAGAATATCAAGAATATCGTGGCTAAGGGATTTAATCAGGCACGTCTGGATCAACTGTTGTCTGTGGCTAACAGCATTTATCGCATTGGTGAGGAAATCTATGTCGATGACCAGATTAAAAAGCTGAATGAGACCATGTACGCGTATGTGTACAGGGCCAGACTAGCTTACCGCCATCACATGGAAGGTGATCCACTTCTCTGGACTAATGCGCTTCATGCGTGGATAGGTACCGCTCTCTATGGGTTGATTCCTCCTCAGGATGTAGACTTGGCCATGTTGTTACTTTACAAGGATCTAGGTGACCTAACCAACATCCTACGCCAAGGTGGTATTCCTTACCCTAAACGCGCCCTACACTACGCTGAATATGCTCTCAAATACTATAACCTGATGGAATCACAATCCATCCAGAAGCGATTATCCGGTCAAGTGGGTAATCCTCAACCTAAGGACACTGACCCTAAGGATGATGGGCAACATCCCGATGACACTGATCCTACAGGACAACCTGTCCCGGGTGATCCTGAGGACGACAATGATGAGGATGACTCTGAGAATGGAGATTCACCAACAACACCACCAGATGATGACAGTGGGGGTATAACCCCCCAAGCTACTGCTACATCCTTGACCGAAACTCCCAGTGATGCAACCCTGGACCATATGTTACCTGGCCACAGTGACACCCATATGGATCCTGACCTATACAAGGCTATCACTGCATCCATAGAACACCAAGAAGAGGACATTACTTCCTTGATCAATGGATTAATTCAGGATGAGGTGGATCAGGGTTACAAGGTTAAGATAAGCCGTGGATGGAAACACAGAAACGATGATGCGGAGCTGACCACTGTATGGATACAGGCTACAACCCAGATAGAAGATAAGTTTGATCAGGACATGGCCAAGGATCTCAACTGGATCTTGCAAATGAAAAACCGTGCGTTAACACGCACCACTAGAGGTCACGCCCGAGGTCACATAGATCCAACAAGGCTATATAGAGTGGGGTACAGTGATCAAATATTCCAACAAGGCAGAACCAGGCCACAACAAGAATGGGATTTGATCCTACTGTTGGACGCATCCATCTCCATGCGCGATTGCCGTGAAGTCTATTCCGCAGCATACACCATACATCACGTGGTCCCTGAATCCCGCGTATTGTCATACAGTTTGCAAGATGACCTATATCAGGTTACCATAGATGAACTTGCATCTCCCAACAAACCCAACAAGCAGGTATCTATTGGGGGATCAACTCCATCAGGGAGCGCATTACTAACCACTGTCCAAAGGTATCCTAGAAGCCTTGTGGTACACTTCACGGATGGTGAATGCAATGCTGGGATATCCATGGATTCTTCCCTGGAGATAATCGAACGTAGGTACAAAGAAGCATATGTGGTGTCTGTAGAGTACCCGGATGCTAAGACTACCTCCGTGACAACAAACTCAAAGGTGATTCCCCTTGATGACTTATCTAATTTTTCATCCCTATTGATGGATGCTTTCAACACCTGGAACAGCCATAGGTCAGGGTACTAATCATGAAATTGCCGACAAGTATCCCAGAGATAATGTGACACCCTATGCCACAATCATATGAGGAGATGCTTATCTGGAATCCAGGCCCTGTTGTCAGCTTCATTGGGCAGGGGATCCTAGTCCAGGGTAGTAAAATGATCCTGTACGGACAACCCAAAACAATGAAAAGCATACTGGCACAGCAGTTAGGGATGTGCTTTGTGACAGGGATACCTTGGTTAGATTTCCCTACCGAGGTGGTACATCCCGTGTTGTATATCCAAGGAGAAATTGACAGGGGGCTATTCAAGGTGCGGGTGGAGCAGATGGGCAAGGGGTTATACATCCCCCCGAAGACTTTATTCTTCGAGACAAGGATGCATTGGCCCCTTAATCACCTAGGACCCCAAAAGGAACTTCTGGGCTGGGTCCAACAACTATCTCCCAAGGTTATAATACTGGACCCAGCTTATAGGTTCCTCTCCTCCCAAGCGGAGGAGTCCATCGAGGGGTTATTAAACTTCCTAGATGCTCTCATCTATCAAAACGGGGTAACAATAGTTCTGATACACCACAGTCGGAAGCCTAGGTCAAGTCCTCAAGGTCAACTGATAGATATGGGGGGATCAGAGATTAGGGGACCTCTGTATGAGCAATGGGCTGATAGTATTGTCCGGGTAACTGGGGACATAACTTCGGATTATAAGTTCTTGGATTTTGAACTCCGTCATGCTCAGTGGATGGTACCAGTAACTAGGATCATGCTGAACAGGACTAGGTTATGGATGGAGCGCTCCTGACAGAAAATAAATTGTGAGGTATAACAATGACTCAACCAATGCCACAGATGAATCCAAAATCACAACCTGTAGGACCAGCCCTGAAACGGCGATTCAATGATTGGATAGACCAACGCACCGCCAAGGGTATGGAAACCTATGGCACTCCACTCCAGACACACAACGGGCGCAGTGCCGAGCAGGACATGATTGAGGAACTGCTGGACTTCGCCCAATACCAGGAACAGAGCCGCATGGAACTGGCGGACCGAGTCCAGGCTACAAGATATGCGGCGGAACCCATTGGAGGAAAAGTGACACAGACAGCAATACCCGGCTATCAGGACATGCTGTTGCTGGCGCGGGAGCATGAGGAGTTGCAGGTTAGGTGCGGCACCTGGGGCGGCAGTTCCCATCATGGCCGGGACTTACCTTGCTGCCAAGGCCGCGGCTGGACCCTGCCGCCGGCAGCGGAGTGGCTGGGGCTGCTGGTCGATATTGCGCTCAATACCGGCGAAGGCATTGTGCAAATCATCCGACAGACGAAATGCGATAAAGCCAACATTATGCAAGGCTGGTATCCCGGCGCTACCACCGCCGCCGCCCTAGCTGCCGCGCTGGTGGCAGCCAAGGGCCTGGCGAGGGAGGTCCAGAGTGGCTAAGAATCCAGTCCAAATTCGACAATGATTCTTGATTTATGTATCATATCATATTTAACTTGACAAACGTATCATATGATGTTAAGCTTACACTTGAAATAAGTATCACATTAGGAGTTGCCCATGAAAGCAGTGGTAGCATCCAGACCCACTAAATGTTCTGGGTGTGGTCAAGTCATAGAACCTGGTGAGCATAGGGTTGATGACACCCTACATAAGAAGTTCAAGGATGGAAGACAATTCCTCAGGGTCCATTACCACTATAATTGTCACCTAGCCAGGTTAAAAAGGCAAATCATTTCACATGAGAACCGAGTTCTGGGGCACGGAGGAGGTCGCCCCGCATTAGATTTAACCTCTGACCAAAAGGAGCAAAGACGCCGGGTGTTAAGTACCCTGGCAAATGCATATACATACTGGGTAGAGAAGTTACCGCTCCAAACCCCCTTAGACCAACTTACACTAGATGACCTAGAAGCTTATCAGAAGTTTCAATCAGCCTTGCTTAGGAACTTCAATAAGTTGAAACTGCTAGGAGGAATACCAAAAAGGTATCAGGAGGTAGACATTGAAAAGATAAAAACCACAATAATTCAACTAACCAATATCCTATCAGGAGGTGGAATTGAGCCCCCAGGGGAGATTATAATTGAAGCACCAGAGGATACAGAATCCCTTGGTGATACTGTTTCAAGTCGTGAGTTGTTGTAGTGTATAGACGTAGTCTTACCGAAAGCAATGATTCATGCTAGACTTGATAAATCCGACACACAAATTTAGTAACCAAAACAAGGAGAATCTTGCTACAACCAATGCAACCAGGAATGATTAATCCCCTAGCTAAACCCTCATGGAGAGGCCTCTCCCAAGGTGGTAATAGAATCCCGGTAGCTGAGTTCATAGGTCAATGCACAGCCTGGGCTGTTGCACCTGATAATTTCGGTAACCAAAACGTAAACTTGTCATTTGGCAATTGCCAAGTGCTGCACTCGGATACCCCCTGGCCCTATGCTGAAATTACCCTAGCCATCAAGATTTCACAGAGCGTTAATTCAGGTTGGGGTAAACTCGGTGAAACCATAGCTAGGGCATTTGGCGTCACAATGGATATACTGGATATAGATCAACTAATGGGTCAATGGGTCCACATGGTCCGTCATGATGCTACGGTCTTTGGGCAAGACCGTAACACAGGCAAAGACATGACCGGGGTAACTTGGGAGATGGTAGGCTTTGTTCAAACTGGGGTTCAAGTGGTTCCTCGCTATGTTGCTGAATATCCACACCCAGTTCCTGGGGTCAATGGTGCTCCCGCAAATTCTAACTTAGCACCTGCAATGCCAACTCCTCCTTTAGCTGTAGCCCCTGCAGTTGTACCTGGTATGCCGGTACCCACTGCTCCAGCGATAATTCCTCCGGTACCTCAACCTATAGCCCCTGTAGCCCCTATTCCGGATGTTCCTGCAGCTGCTGTTCCGGTGGCTCAGGCTATGGCACCCCCAGCTCCCCAAGCTGTCCCAGTAGCTCCGGTAGCTACGGCGGTTACTCCCCCCGTAACTGCGGCAGTTGCTGATGATACTCTTGATGCCCGCACCAGAGCCAAACAATTACTGCACAACAAAACCGCGGCTGATTTCTTCTCCGCGGCTATTACTGACCAGACTATCAGGGGTGATCTTGGCCTAGTGAACGCAATTGCTCAGAGCCAGTTTATCCCAGGCTTGATAGCTTCAAACGAGGTTCAAGCTCAGCCTGATGGTACATACCTAATCATAGCCTAGGATCAGTTCAGTAGGCTACCCGGGGAGGGGGTATTCCTCCTCCCCTCAGGAGAGATACCTTGTGGGGGTATCCAGTTCTAATAAGCCGGGAAAGTACGACCAGGTTATGTGGGCCTGAATCTCTCCCCGTCCCGTGTGGTGTCGTACCCGTAATCGGGGTCCGGAGGACACAGCTAAGTTAAACTGCTACTGAGGTTGTGTCCCCTAGCTTGGGATTGGATACCCACACACCAAGGGTGGTGTGTTACATGATATCAGACATAACTAAGGTTAAATGGTGTGAAGTTTGTTTTTGTTACACACATCAATTCGGATATTATGGATTAGAATTTAATGCACACAAGACCGCGAACATTCTCTGGATGTGTAATAATTGTACCAACATTATCTTTAGCATCCCAGTCACATCGTGACCAATGATGAATATCAAGAAGCTTTATCAGAAGCTGAGGAGGATATCCTTCCTGATCTCTGGGACCCCATACAAGACCGCTTCACATACGTGTGTTTTGTATCAAGGTCCAAGGGTCGTCATAGGAAGAGGTCAAAACTTGTTGAGGTGGAGCTTATATCTGACAGATATGAATCTGGTAATCGGTGGTACACTTACAATAAATTCCCTTGGGATACTAAATCTTCCGAAGCTTTGTCCCACACACCGGGATCATCTTCATGGAGCTGTGATAATCTTGAAGCAGAGGAGGAGCTAAAGAGAAGAATTACAAGGAGGAAATAGCATGACCAATGAACAACAACTTGAAGTTAAGGATATAGCTGAGACTTGGGGTATCCTATACAATGAGTTGATCTATGAACACAAAGTTCCGTGGGAGTATGCTAAGGAGATGGTAGTGGCATTTATCCGAACCACAGGCTTAATAGAAACCGATGATGAAATAGTAGATGAAAATTTATCCCATTGGAGATAACATGCCTAAGGTTTACAATAAGAAGATTATGCCTTATCCCAAGGATGCCATTTACATTGGGAGGCCTACTCCCTTTGGGAATCCTTTCAAGATTGGTGAGCAGATAACTCGTGAAGGTGCTGTAGAAGCTTACCAAGAACTAATCAACTGGTCCAAGATACATAACCCAGCATTTATCCACATGCTAATTGATAACCTTAAAGGGAGGGATCTCCTCTGTTGGTGTGCTCCTTCCCCCTGTCACGGAGACATCATCTTAACCTTAGTTAATGCCGATAACCCTTGGGAGAATAACCCATGCCACTGACTGAATTTATCTGCCCCGATGGGGAAAAGATTCCCATAGGGAACTGTTTAGTATCTTGTCGCATGAACCACCGTTGCTTAACCTTACCCACGCTGATGCAGATAATCACCGGAGACCGTCCTTGGGATGGCACACCTTCAACCACCAGATTGCTCAACGGCACAATGCAAGAATGGCTCAAAGCCACTAAACCGTATGCAGCTAAGCCTCAAAACTACGCCTATGCACTCTTAGGCAATGAACACCACGCGAAGTTAGAACGTGCAGCTGGAGGAGTGACCACTGTAACAAGTGAAACCCGCATAGGGACTACCATCCGCAGCACCCCAGACATCCTAGAACCTGATGAAATTTTCCCAGGCTGTTTCGTTATCACGGATTATAAAACCTTTGGCAGTTACCGGGTGATGAAGATACTGGGGTTGGAGAAACACGAAGGATTCTCTGACACAGAGGTGTATAAATCGTCTGGGAAATGGGGAAAGGCGGGTTCACCTAAACGTATCACTACGTGGGTGGTTAACCCTACCAAGGTAGACATGTACCAAGAGCAGATGCAGTTAAACCACTACAGGTTACAACTCTCTGATCAGGGGTATCCCATCACAAGGATGCAGTTACAGATCACCGTCCGTGATGGTAATACCCAATCAGCGCGTGGTAGAGGCATCACCGAACCCATCTATTTGGTGCCTATTCCTACACTGGATGATCAATGGCTAAGGGATTTCTTTGAAGAAAAACGACGTATGTTGGTGGCTGCCATGTCAGGGGAGCAAAAACCCCCTGTGTGCAATGACCAGGAATCCTGGGAAGGCCGCCGCTGTCAAGACTTCTGTGATGTGGCTCATCATTGCTCCAAAGGACAAATTGAGCAGGCTAAGAAGAAGAGGTAACTTATGTCAAGGAAATCATTATTGTTAAGGTTACAAGAACAGCAAAAGTCATTTGATCGCAAGGATAGCCGATATCCCATTTGCAAACACCCTTTCAGTGATTGTCCTCATAGCCTTATAAAAGTGGATGCGTATTTTAGTTTTAACATCCTAAAGGAAAGATTAGCTAATGGATGAAAACACCACCTGGGAAGAATTCGAGGATCTGGTAGAAACTGATCCCATGGCTGCCATGTTATACACATCCTTAGCATTTGCATCATCCCTCACACAGGACTTGGCACTACTTGGCAGATCAATGATAGCCTCACCAGAGGATCTTTATTATAAACTGATAATCAATGTCTGGGAGAGATTTCATGAGTACACAGACACCACCCCTAATGCAGAATAATCCACTCCAACTCTGGGGCATAGAGTCCCTCATCTTAGGATCCTGGGGAGACATCAAAACCGCAAAGACCACATTGGGCTTAACTTTCCCGAAGCCTCTGGTTCACTTCGACTTTGACCAGGGATTTCATAGAGCAGCTCCACGCTTCTCAGGGTTCAATATCCTCAAACTACAGCTAAATGAACCTCTGTCACCAGCACACCTCGCCAGTGGAGCAGACATCATAAGTAAGCCGTACTTGATGCCAGTAAAATTCCCAGGACAAAAGACTAACCTGGACATGCAACTCCTGGACAGTTATATAATCCCAGATATGGTTACAGCATGTCAAGCAACTGGAGTGAAATCCATCTGCCTGGATACTGGAACAGTACTTTGGCACTGCGTCACCGATGCTACTCTTCAGAGGATCCAACAGAATAACCCCAGCAGGCAACAATTGATCCAAATAGAGTATCGCAGGGCTAATTCCGACATGAGGGCGCTTTGTCTTCTGCCTCGTGCGTATGGTAAACACCTCTACATCACCCATCACCAAACGGCTAATTATCAAAGCCTAGTCCAAGGACAAGAGGCTGTTCGGGTAGGTGAAACTTGGGATGGGTGGAATCGTATCGGAGGTGTAGTAGACACTGTAGTTTACACATCCATACAACGCAGTATGATCCCAGGAACAATTCCCCCACAGCAGAGGTCTATCCCTCAGGGGACTATCTTGACATGTGGGTTGACACTTGCAGCAGAGGGCAAGGTCCTAGATAACCCATCATTCGAGGACATACTTAGCTGTATCCTACTCTCCAGGCTGGATGAAATGGGTCAAGCGGGAAGAATATAGCATGCTGTGTGTAATTATAATTTTGACATTGTGATGACTAGCACACAGAATATAACACGCACTGTGCATATTTAATCTCAGCATCATTCTGACTAGGAGCAACCCATGTACCAAATCATCCTTGATGTATATGAATCCGCGGACTTCAAGAGCTACCTAGAACGCACACTCCATGTGGATCAAGTTAATATGGTCTCCACAGGTATGGCTGACATCACCTGGTACACCGATCACAGTATCACCCTAGAGCATAAAACTGCCCATTCGGTGCTTATGGAGATGGGCAAAAGACTAGATGACCAACTCAGAAAACATACAAATCATGCCACGGAAGTAGGTTTAGTAATCAACGGGTTGTTAACCCCTGTGCCTGGCATGAGAGCCTGTTATGTTTGGCAACAAACTAATACCAAGGAGTGGTTCCACATAGTACAGAAGAAGAATAGACAAACCAATCAATGGGAACCATTCATCATACACCGGTCGTGGGAGGAGTACCAGGCATATCTGTGGTCCCTTGATAAGGAAGGCATCACCGTGTATCAGGCTCCTACACTAGAAACCCTAGCATCGGCTATATCAGCCTTTGTGCATAATTCGCACAAGCCTGAACACAGGACACTCAGGAGATATGTGAAAACAAAACCCATCTTGTGGAAACCTGACCCATATGTGGAGACCCTCATGGGGGTATCAGGCTCCAACATAGGAGAGGTAACAGCTAAGGACATATTATCCAAGTATGATACACCCTACAATGCATTTTTGGCAACCAAGTCCAACTGGAGATTATCAAGCAACCTTTATAATAGGTTGATGGGAGGAATCGGTAAATTATGATCATACCATTGGATTACATAGCTACCAATGAAGTGTTGAATTTCCCACGTGATGTGTGGCGCCGTAAGTGGTGTGTTGATGAACACAGTGAGCATCAGGCAAAGTTAGAAATGCAAACCCTTGATTGGATCATCCGTCGTTATACTGAGCCTGGAGACACCATTCTGGACCCTATGTCCGGCATCGGCACTGTCCATTATGCTGCAACCTTAGGACGTGATACAATAGCTTTGGAACTTGTTCCTAGGTTCTTTGAGATCCAAGGCATGAACATACAGAAAATGCAAGAGGTGTCTGGTGGATTAACTGGCCATGTACATAGATACGAAGGTGACTGTCGGATGTTTTTACCACTTCCCAATGACCATATATCACTAAAACCCAACATTGTAATCTTCAGTCCTCCTTATGGAGACCTCTGGAAGGTAGCTGGGAAAAGCAAATTCCATACAGAGAAGCACATAAACATAGGATATGATGCACAACATGCTAATGTAGGCCAACTCACAAATTATCCCTTATACCTAGAAGCAATGAAAACCATTTATACCCTTTGCAATAGGAGCCTTGTCATAGGGGAGATGTTAATCATTATCACCAAGGATTATGTTAGACAAAAACGTCACATAGAGGTAGGAAGAGACAACACCAGAGTGGCCATTGATGCGGGATTTTTGCCCTTTGATTGGCACTACCGTTACACTGATCCCAAAATCTTTCAAATTATCCACCGTAAGAGGCGTGAGGAATCTGGAGAAGATCAAGACATATCACTCAAAATCGACTACGAGGATATCATAGTCCTAAGAAAAATGTGGGATGCATAGGAGATATATGATGACACAACAACCAACCTGTGGGCCATTGTTTCGTAAAGCCTTTGATACTCTTCAGGAGATTGACGATTCACCACTACATATGTTTTCAGGGGGACATCTTGTAGGGCAAGCCGAAAAAGTTTGGTTAGGAGCCTGCTCAGCATTTATGTGCCGACCTACCGAGGATGAATTTGCTGCATTCATCATCAGGGTTAAAATTATATCTGGGATATATGGGTTAATATGGTCAATACTGGATACAACTAAGGGTCGGGAGATATGGGTATACAAGGAGAACACAATACCACTGATAAATATCCTAAGATTACATAACGGTGATAATCCAACAGGACATTTTATCCGTGGCATACTCTGTGGTGTACCTACCTGTGACATAGATGTAGCATTTCATACAAGGTATAAGGATATGCATTAAATGGTCCAAGGGATAAAGAGGAATATACCAGGGGCAATGTTAGTTATACTGATAATTGTTAAATTTGGTGGACTTATGCCTGCCGCAGAACCAGCCCTTACCTGGTCTATGATTGCCACAACAGCCTATTGTATCTGGTTCTACAGGAGCAAGAAATCTCATGACTGAGTGGGGTTATTATGGCCCAAGAACCCCTTACAGGGGGATGGTGGATGAACTCGCCAATCAAACTTCAGGGTACCTAGCCGTTGATATTGAATCCGTATCCCTGGATGATGACACACCTCTATGCATATCATTTTCCAATAACTCACATGAAGCGTATTACTTTCCTTGGGATAGCCCACTTCTTCCTTGGCATCTGTTAAGCAACACTGGAGTGTGGAAAATATTCCAAAACGGTCACTTTGACTTAGCAATTATAGAAAAGTACAAAGGGATCACCACCACCCCTGTGGTTGACACCATGATAGCGGCCCAGTTGATGGGATTACAACCATCACTTTACTCTTTAGCACAGGTGTTGTTTGGTGTCACCCTGACTACGATAGAAGACCTCCTTGGCAAGAAGGGGAAAAACCAACTCACAATGTTGGCCATCTCTGAGGAAACTGTGGCTAAAAAATGTACTCAGGACACCAAATTTACTTATAGAACCTGGGAAACACTGCATCCATTTATCCCTTGGGCAGCATTCATTAGGGAAATGGAGTACATGCCAGTCCTGAAGGATATGCAAAATAGGGGGATGCGTGTAGACCTAGATGCACTCGAAGAACATCGTGTTAGGATAAGAAAGGATGTAGATTACTATGAGGGGATAGCCCAAGGCATGGGGTTTAATCCAGGTTCCAGTCAGCAAGTTGCTGCGGTGTTACAATCCAGAGGTCATTATATCACCTACAACCGTGCAACAAAGAACCCCAAACTGAACAAGGACATGCTTAGAAAGTATTACGCGGATGACTTCGTCACACAACTTGTCCTACTCTACCGAGAAGGGAAAATCCTCCTCAGCACATTCATTGAGGCTATACCTGCAAAGTACCTACAAGGAGATCGTGTCTTTGGGAAGATAAACCAACTAGCAACTAACAGTGGCAGAACCTCACGCAGTGCTCCTAATTTACAAAACCAACCAGAGGAAATCCGCAACATTTGGATTGCGTCAGAAGGATGCACCTTAGAAGATTGGGACCTAAATCAAATAGAAATGCGTATCTTGGCCTGGTACATAGCCATGTGGACCGGTGACTACACCATGTGGGATGTGTATCGTCAGAATCAGGTCCACTTATCTGATATTCATCAGGCAACCCAGGACAAGGTAGAAGCTATCCTGGGGAGACACCTTGGTAAAACAGATGCCTCCAGGAGAAGAATAGCCAAGAACATCAATTTTTCCAGTGTATATCTAGGAGATGAAGACACATTAAACCGCAGGTATGGTATCCCCCTAGACGAAGCTATAGCTTTCCAGGCAGCCTATCACGCAGCTTATCCAGGATTCAGAGTCCTCGTGGAAATGGTCAAACAATTCCTGCATACCAATGGATACACAGAGACATATTTAGGAAGAAGACGCTGGTTCCTGGATAAACTCAATTCGGGAAATGAATACCTCATAGCTGCGGCACTGAGGGAGGCTCTAAACCACATAATTCAGGGGACAGCAGCCGAGATACAGAAGTTGCTCCAGATCAGAGCTAAGGATTACCCCCAGATCAACACAGTCCATGACTCTACTCAATTTGATCGTCCCCACGGAATGATTATCCCCCGTGATATGGCTGAAGATTTAGCTCCCTACAGGACTCCCATGGAAGTCAAGGAAGGCAACAATTGGAGAGATGAGGTCAAGGTAGGTGTGTTTGGCTAAGGGATGTAATCACCATGTGATGTCAATATTACCTCAAAAATTACTGCATGATTGGACAGTGGGCAAAAAAGTGGATTATATGGATGTATGTGAATATTGTTAGGCAATCATTATCCATGTCCATCCAATTGATTGGCCTATACTTAATGGATTTACTGTACGTAACATGGCTACCAATGATTGTAATGCTATATGGTAACTACCCCCTATTAACGTCCATTTTCATGACCAAATACATGTCATTTGACCCCTTGGCAAAGGTCAAAGTGCTACGAACTAGCAACTCCCCGGAGTCTACAGCCCCTGATCCATTCATAAACCAGCCAGCTTCCTCTACCGTGGTGGGCAAATTAGCATTAGGGAAAAAGGTTCTAAGTTGTAACTCATTGGAACTTCGCAGTGAGTTGGATGGGGCCAACCGATCAGTTTCCGTAACTAGGGTGGTATCACCCACAGCAGGGGCAGTGGTGCCAGACCCCACTGCCGTGTGGCTTACATTATCCAGTATGACCTGAGCCGCTCTATTTAGCCCAACATTAGGGACAATGTTTGCCATGGGTTATTCCTCCTCGGTTCCATTTATATGCTGAACAATAAATTTAGGCTGGTCAACATCCTTCAAATCCTGATGCTGTTTCTCCAAAGCCCGGTATTCTTTAACCAGGCCAGGAATCGAATCCTGAGTGTCTTGTTCCAGCTTAACATTCCCCATAATCTGAGCCGCATCTATTTGGACATAACAACGAGCTATGGTTTCTTTAAGTCCATCCATGCGTTGTTGATATGCTTGCAGCATTAACAACCTAGAAGATTCTAGGGTTATACCTAGAAGATTAGCCATCCCATTTGTGTAATCCATGTTAAACTCCTAAAACTTAGCTTTTCCCTTGGAATATATTGACTTTACCAGACCGTTAAGAATCCCACGGTCCCCAGGTGTCATGTCATCATAGATGTCAGTTACTGCCCTCTGGGTGGTTATCACCTCCTTCTTGACATTATCATAAAGGTCATATTGACCCACCACCTTAACCGAGATTATATCTCCTGATTCATCCTGATCAAAGTGAATACTTTCAACTGTTTGGTTCTGCTTAACTATTGCCATTATTCATCCTTACCAATTTATTAGCTATCTCACGAATCTTGCCCAGGATACCACTACACCGCATCTGGGTAATTTGTTCCTTAAGTTGCTCAATCTCCTCCTGAAGGGCAATGTCCCTCCACCACCCCTGATACCCCGCACCCGCTAATAACCTAAGCACAGGTTGTACAGAGATAAAATATCCGTTAGGATCATTGGGATTTTTGTCAGGATCCTTGGGTATTAGTATACCTCTGTCAAACATGAGTTGCCTGTTTAACCTAGTCTCCTCAGGATCAATCCACCCTGCATCACCATGCATCCAGCGTTGAAGGACCTGAGCATCTTCCAAGTCATCAAATAGACCAACCACGGAAGCAGTTAAGCCTGATGTTCCATCCACATCTAGGATACCAGTAGCTTTCGCTAATCTGAGTCTGTCGTTAGTGCCAAGATCAAGGTCATCTGAGAATACCCAGGCATGGCTATTACTAACATCCATCCCAAACATCGTATTATTGGCAACGTTGGTAAACCTAATCCTAGGATCACATTCTCCTCCCGTGGCATTGGTGTCAATCCACAAATAAGCATCTGAACCTGATGCTGTGTTCTGGTTCTCCAGGTACAGGATAATAGGAGAGCCTGAAACACTCTTCTGAATATTTACCCTTTCATCTATGACCAGGTTGGATGCAGGAGAAATGGTTATATCCCCTGCGGTGGATGATAGTGTAAAAGCCTCTTGAACAGCTATTGCCCC
>Ga0208316_1000844_pt1 | contig 21861 bp, 16 predicted proteins | sample MalvireepMed_231_FD_184240 | JGI IMG/M metagenome (GOLD analysis project Ga0208316, IMG submission 184240) | Marine viral communities from the Global Malaspina Expedition - Malaspina viral metaG DeepMed_231 (SPAdes) (version 2) | ecosystem: Environmental > Aquatic > Marine > Oceanic | place... | reverse complement strand
CACCTGTATTCTTATTACGAGGGAATAAAAGCTGACGGCGAGACAGAAATTTATCTTTGACATCCTTAACAGTCTTAGCTTCTTGTGCTTGTCGAGCCTGAAATTCTGTTTCTTCCTGTAATTTTTTTATCTTTTTATCTATAGTACGTGTAGTAGGATCAGGTGTTGTCTGTACTTCAGTTATCTTTTCAGTTATATCATCAGATAATACTGACAATCCTTTAGTAACAGGATCAGGTGTTGTCTGTACTTCAGTTATCTTTTCAGTTATATCATCAGATAATACTGACAATCCTTTAGTAACAGGATCAGGTGTTGTCTGTACTTCAGTTATCTTTTCAGTTATCTTATCAGGTAGTACTGACAATCCTTTAGAATCAGATGTTGTAAATAAGTCATCTAAAACATTTTCAATAATTTCTTTTGCATATCCTAAGACTTCTAATCTTTTACGTACCTCTTCTTTTGTAGGCTTTATTTGTAATAGAGTATCTCCATACTTTCCTTGAGAATGAGACAAGAACTTATCGGCTGCTGCTCGTACTTTTCTATAATCTTCCTTATCCTTTAACATCAATTTCTTTTTGTAATTTTTTAGGTACAGTTCCAAATCTTTATCTGCATACTTATCAAAAAGATTATCGAGATTATCGAGATATTTTAATTCTTTATCTGTTATATATTTTGTGGCACGGGAGCTAGGCGATGCCACTTCTGGAATTGAAACGCCACCCTCCGAAATTTCTTTTTGATTTTTTCTTCCAAAGTAACTCCTCAATGGAAGGTAGTTCTTACCTTCTTCACCCAGACTAAGTTCTATTGTGTTAAGATAATCATTACCTAAACGATTCCTTGCACTTTCAAAACTATCATCAATAATCTTTCTCGTTATAGGTTGATCTATCGGACCCTCTGCCTTCGTCAGCCAGTTTTGTTCATTTGGATATGAATAAGACATAGGTAGATCTTCTCTCTGTATCTTACCTGTAGGGTAGGCTCTTGTGGAGGGGAGAGTTCTACCTGATCCTTCATAATTCGCATCTCCCCACAAAGTTGTTTGTTTAACTTGAGATGGAGAAGGGTTATCTGGCATCTGATCCATAAGCGCATCAGCCTTAGAATTATGTATAAACATTTCATGTGATGTTTTAAAAGGAGGGGGAGAGTTAGGAATACTTTCTAAATTTTTAGCAGTCTTTTTAAACCATCCTTCATTATATTTTTTTGTATCCTTATACTTATCAAATCCTGTCATTAAATCTTTTTCAATTAAGTCTTGTATTCTTCCTGCTATATTATCCTGATAGTCCAACACTCCAATTTCCACCTCATCAGATCCCGGATGATGGTTTTGTATTTTTGCTGCCTTCTTCCAGTTATTTATCAGATCTTGAACAAGTTTAGGATTTTCTCTTACCTTCCAATTCATGATATCATGTGTAATTCGTTCTACAACTTCTTCTGTAATATCCATAGCATAGGTATCGAAATCTAATACGTACTCCATAGCATTAGCAGGAGGAGCATCATCTTTGCTATAAAACTTATCCTCGATTTTCATATGCAAATCATCTAATAATCTATGACTACTTGCATATATTTGATTATCTATAATCTCTTCTAAATCTTCTTTCATAGTATTCCAATCTGCAATACCAGTTTTAACTTTAGGTACAGGAACAGGTGCTTTTGTTTTAGAAAATTTAGGTATAGGTGTAGGAAATAAAAGCTGTTGTAATACTCCCATCAATGTTTTATTGGCAGTTCTTCTACTTATCTCTGGACCTATCACTATTTTTTTAACAGCTTCCTTTCCTTCAGGAGTATCAGCGAGTCCTGTTTTAGGTACAGGAAGATCAGTTGTTTTAGGTGAGGGAATATCAAGCAGAGGTTGGGTAGGTACAAGTTCTCCCAGAGAAGTACCTGATTCTCTTATATTAAAATCTGTAGGCTTCTTAGTCTTTACAGGTCTAGGTTTAGGTTTGGGTCTGGGTCGCCATCTAAAAGCCATTACTCATTCCCTTATTTATTTAACTCTGGATCTGTCCATGTAGGATTTAATCCTTGGGATTTATCATAATAATATTGCATTTCATGTTCCATATAATTTAGCATAACTCTTAAACCTTCCATAACAGAACGTCCTCGTTTTTTTGGATCTGTTACAGTAACTTCTCCTACATTTTGAAAACCACTTTCCCTTCTCGTTATCGGCTTCCCTTGTGCTGTAACTAGATCATAGTCTCCTTCTGTTTTTCCTAGAGGTGTCCATGTTACTAATGACTTTCTTCTCATTGTTGGACTTGCTTGCCATATCATTGTATCTCCTTTAAGAGAAGGATACACTAGTCCCATTATTACATCATCTGCTTTTCTATTTATTGTTAACACTTTGAATCCACCTTTATCAACAGTCCTTACATAAATTTGAGACAGTTTCTCTCGATTTGCAGGTAATCCAATATCACTTATATCATCTATTTGTCTTTGAAGAACACTAATAATATCTTCATTTCCAGAATGACCTTCTGTAAATTTCATTATCTCTTTTTGAAGTTCATCTCCTGCTAGTTTAGGCTGATCAGGATTAGTTATTCTTTCTCTAATATATTTATCTGTATTAGTTTTTGCAGGGATCTCTATAACATCTTGTGTAGCTTTCCTGTCTTTTACTCCAGACAATCCTTCTCTTTCTAATAAAGGAGCGTGTCGTTCATTAAACTTCTCCATTGATTCCGAAAGATCTTTAATAGCTTCATGAACTCCTTTAAATTTTTTAGGAGGTTCTTCTATTCCAGATAATCCTTTTTCTTCTCTTCTTTTTATTTCAGCTACAATCATATCTAAATAATGTCTATCAACAGCAATTCGTGTTCTTGTTAAAGGCAAACCTTGTGAATTTTTTTTATCTGAACGAGGATCTTCACGCATTAACTTATCTAAGTCTGATCTTATATCTCTCTCTCTCTTATTTAATAACTTCATATCTAAAGTCGCTAAATCATTTAGCATAACTTTATCATCCCGTTCTCTCATTGCTCTTTGTTCTGGAGTCATTCTTTCTCTATTAAGAATAAAAAGCTGTTGATCTTCTGGACTAGATATATTTTCTTTTGGTAAGTCTTTTACAGGAGTTTCTTCTCCTAATCCAGACAGTCCTTTTCCTTCAGGGAACGGAGACATTCCCTCTGACTGAATAGCATTACGAAGTTCTAGATCCTTTGCTTTCTTAATCTGTTCAAGATTAATAAGATTATCAGGATCAGGTTTTAGCTCACCAAGACTTTTAACTCCGGGCGGTCTGGTACGCTTAACATCAAAAGGTATTACGTTTTTTCCTGTAGGTGGTTTGGGTGGAGGGGATCTAGGTGGTCTTCTAAAAGTAACCATTACTTATAACTCCATATCCAAGGCCGTGGATGTGTGTTACTACTATCCATTGTGTCTATGTGTAAGAACCTGCCTTCATGCGCTCCTCTCTGAGACACTCCTATACCAGTGAAGCCATGTTGAATAGCTAGTTTCATTAATCTATATGCAGCCTTCCCACTGACCAAGACATCCACTGCCTTTCCATATAGATGGGGAGAGTTCTTGGCTCCCCCTATAACCTGATTATAAGACTCATGTCTGTAACCTGAACTGATTATCATAGGCTGATTAAATTCTTTACGTAAAGCTTCCAGCTTTTTCATAAACTCTGTGTCCATCAAACATTCATCTGTACCTTTACATTTAAGTTCTTCAGTACTAAAATAATCCCACATTATTCTTCTTCCTTTTCTTTTATTGTTGGAGGATGTGTTCCATTATGCATTCGATAGAACCTGTCCAGATCTTTTTCCATAGCTGTTAATCTCATTTCAATAGCTCCATCTCTCTCACTTCTTTCTTTAAGAATTTGAGGAGAGAGTATGTCCTTTGCCATGACATCAATAGAAGACAGGGCAACAGCTTGTCTTGCTTCTACCTTATCTATCCGGGTAAATATTTCTGTTACGTTTTGTTTCATACTATCCAGTTGGTTTATAATAGAACGTATGGTAGCTTTAAGTACACCCCATGTAGTCGCTACACCAGCCAGTACTATACCGAATGTCAGAAGTTCTCTTGGTCCTAGTTCCAGCATTACTTCTTCTCTTCTTCTTGTATAGGCTTACCATGTATTTTTTCAAAAGCTAATGTTAAACGAACAATTATATCACCTATACTGTTAACTCCATATTTATCCATTATTATTTTATATAACCGTTTATCCTTAATAGGATTATCTGCTAGGAATGTGCCGTCTTTTATACTCTTATTCGTACTAGACGTTAATAATCTCTCATCAGGATCATACCAAAAGTTATCAGTAGCAGCAGCTAATACACCATCTATATCAAAGTCTACCTTCTTGTTATCAAGATCATAATAAGATACATTAGAAAATAATCTTATCTTATCTGATAAATTACTTACACCAAAATACTTTCGATCCTGTAATTCTAAATATTTGTTTACAATCTTCTCTCCTATTTCAGGAGTATATATATCATCCTCTAAATCATTTACAAATCTATTAAAAACTTTAGGTATATTATTAATTACTTTTATATCTTTGGAAAGACTATATCCCATAGCTTTCTCAACATCCATAGTTTGAGGACGCATCCCTGTATATCCCCAGATTTCTATATCATTTGAATTAAGAGGAAAGCCTGAAGCTGTCCTTCCCAAAGCCCAACCTCTTTTCTCTTCTGAAGTTAGAGCATCCGAACGTTTATCAAACCATTCAGCACTTCCCGGTGCTAAAGCTGATGCTAATTCTTTACCAGCAGCTTTCATTATATCCCATCTTTTTTCCCAATCTTCTCCCGGTATCTCTTCCCATAAAGGCTGTCCCGATTCAGACTGATTAGCAGCTATATTCATAATGGCTTCCCATATAAATTTTCTATTAGTGTATGGTCCCATTATAGATTCTTTCATTCCACTAAAAGCTTCATCTATTTCAAACTGTGACAGATTCTTACCTGCAAGAACTTGTCCCATCATCTGTCTAACTGGAGCTTTTATAAAATCATAAGCATCAAAAGAAGAAGAAGATACAAATCTAGCTAGAATCCTTGGCTTTCCTTTTGATATTTTTACTAGTTGTTTATATTTAGTCTCATCTATTCCTTTCTCTTCTAACTCAGAAATTTCTTTATTAAATAATTTAGAGAAACCTTTTTTCTGCACTATCTTGGCTAATTTAGGATCAACTCCTTTACGTATAAGTTGTGCTTCTATACTAATATCTTCTAATTGAAAAGGCTGTAAGTGAAATCGGGTAGATGACTTACCCCAATCAGGAGAAACAGCATTTATAAATCTTTCATTAGAATCTGTAATATTGTTAGTCTCATTATTAGTAGCTACTATAGCTGCTATACCTCCTCCTGTAGTTAGCATTGCAGACAATCTTGTTAAACCAGCACCTACTTGTTTAATATTTTTATTTTTAAAAATTCCACTTATTAAATCATTTGCTCCAAGCATAAATATATTTTTAGAGGTTCTAGTAATCTCAGAAGGAAACAATGCATAAGTTCCTATGGGTAATCTGCTTAAAGCTTTTGCAACTGGAAAAGCATCTCCGTAACTAGGCATCACTGCCCGAACTCTTTTAGAAGCTTCGCTAAATATTTTATCATCATCCCAATCAGGAAACATCCATTTCAATGTATCTCTCTCAATTAGATGACCAGCTATCTTTGACCAGCTATCGGGTGTACCATATGCAGTTCCAAATACTCTCATTCCTGAATCATATACATTTTCAATAGAACCCTTTCGACCTGTACCGGGAGGAACCCCCGGTATAGATAAATTACTTTCTATCAACTCCGCTGCTACATCAGTTTCTATAACTCCCTGATTTTTTAATTTTACCAGTTCATCTATAGCAGCCTGATTATTAGCGAGTGCTTGTTGTACTAATAAGCGAGCACCACCAAACGCATGTTTTATAGTACTCCCTTTTAAAGAACTGGGTCTTAGCAAGTATCCATTCATTGCCATTGCCTGAACAGCACCACCTAAATTTAACATATACGCAGGGTAATCTAAAATAGTTTGACCAGCCTGACCATATGCTGCTACCTTTCCCATCATTCTCATAAGATAACTTCCAGATGTTCCAGCCCATAGATCAGTTCCTTTAGAAATAATATCTGCCATGTGTTGAGTCGTATACATATCTTTGAGAATAAGACTTTCTCCATACTCTCTATTCATATACTCACTAATAGGTAGTCCTTCTTTTTTAGCAGCGGCTCGGTCTTTAGCTGTAATCTTACGAGTAACAGGTCGCCTCCCAAATCTTCCTATTGTTTCGTTAACCATCTTTTCAAGACTTGCATCTACTCCCCCTGATCTTGGACCCTTTGAAGAAAAAGCAGTTCTCTTTTTATATAGCAAAGGAATTAAACCTCCAAGATTTATAACTTTATCTGAGTTTTCATTTGCAAACTTTTCTATACTTTTAAGAAACTCTATCTCTGAGATAAGCATGTTTTGATTTGTCAGAGTATTAACAATCTTTGTGTAAGGAGTTTTTATTTCTCCTAATAAATTAAGAATCTCCTTATCCATAACTTTTCTTTTTCTTAATACTTGAGAAGCATACTCTCCCAATCCTTTAGCTACATCTTTCCCATCAAAAATTTGGGTAAACCATCCCTTCTCTTCTCTGGTAAGATTAGTAACTAGATGTTCAATAACTCCATCTATTCTATTCTTATACTCTTGTTCAGATTCCCCCTTTTCTTTTTTTACTTTAACTTTATTTATAAAATAATTTCTTGCATTGTCTACCTTTTCAGTAAACTCATTTGTATATTTCTGATTCATATAATCTCGAATAGATATATTTGCTTGCTTTGCTGCTGCTCTATCTTTAGCAGTAGGTGTAGGCCGAGGTTGTAATGCCTTTCTAATATTTTCTAAATACTTAGAATTATATGTAGCTTCATAATTTCTGGTGAAGTAGACATCCCCCTTGGATATTCCCAAACCAATTTTCTGATCTCCTTTTAAACCTAGAAGATCATTCATAGTATCTTCATTCCTTTGTATTATACTGTATAGTTTATTTAAACTTTCTTGCATTTCAGGATGTATTCTTCTTAGTACATTACCTTCAGTATCTTTTATCTCCATCACCCCTTCATTAATAGCAAAAGCAAAATCTTCATCAGTTGTCTGAGTAAGTCTTTTTGCTTTTTTAATATCTCTAAGAGCTTTTCTTACCTCAAGTCTTATTCCTCTTACTCTTCTCATTCTTGCTTTAGTTGCTTCAGCTATTGGTTCTGGTAATGATCCTGTAGTAGCCAACATCCTAGCACCAAAAGTATTAATATTACCTAGTCGTTCTTTTACTGCATGTGTTTGTGGTATAAGAGGTTGACCACCAACAGGAGGTGGATCTTCACCGGGAGGAGTTACTTTTGGAGGAGGTGGAGGAGGAGCATCTCCCTCTTCAGTTAGAAACTTTGGCAGCGGTCCTTCCATAACTCCTCCTTCTGGAGAAGTATCAACTACAGTTTTAAATTTTCCTCCTGTTGGAGTAACTCCTTCAGTAACTACTCTTTCAGAAGTAGGTGTAACTTCAGTAGTAGTTTCAATCTGTAGATCTCCTTCTTCTATAGGTCTGCCAGTATCTGATAATTGTAGATCTCCTTCTATTTTTCTACCTTCAAAAGAAGTCTTACTTAATTGAGTTAATTTTATATTAGCTAATTCAAATTTATTTACTATTTCTGCTATCTGTCTTTTAGTAGTTCCCTCCTCAAGACCTAAATTAAAAATACCTTTAGTAGTTAATGCATTATTAATTTTAACAGCTTCATTAAATATATATTCTTTAGTAGATCCTTTAGGAATATAACCACTTATAATAAGTTTATCAGCGACAGGTGCTAGAGGGAGGGGTGTCCATTCATTAGAATAACTTGGTCCTTCATCTGTTATCTCTCCAACAACTCTGGTTACAATTGGTTTAGTATCAGGCTTATTTTTTAACTTTTCAATTTCATCTGAAATGTTAACGTATTTTGTTGACAGAGCTGTTTCGTCTTTCTTTCTCCTTCTACTTGCTGCCCACTTATTAAATCCTTTTCCCAGTATATAAGCACCAGTACCTAAAATTCCACCAAATCCGAATCCTACTACGGCTGCTCCACCAGTACGCTCCCAATCTATTTGGTTAAACCATTCCATGAAATTAGCAGGACTTTCTAAATTAAATAGACCTTCTTTTTCTGCTACCTTCAGAGCATCGCTCATATATTCATCCATTATAGAATTTCTAAAAATAGTATCTATCTCTTTTTGTGTAGGCTTCCTTCCATATTCCTTAGCAAAAAATTCTGTAGCAGTTTTCTTAGCTTCTGTTCTATGATATTGAGAAGTTGTATCTTCAGATTTTAACATGTGATCTATAATTTTAGTTATAAGATCTCTATTCATTACTTTTTCTTCAGGGGATTTTATAAAAGCTTCCATGTGTTTACGCATAGCTTTGGGAACAGGCTGACCTAAAGCTAGTTGTTGCTCATACTCTGCCTTTAATTTAGGTGATGCCATACCTAATTCCATATAAAGAGATTGTGTAAGCAGATCTGCTGCTGTAGTCCATGATGCTCCAACAAGAGGAGCAGTAGCTAATCGGGCTTTATTAGCTAAACTACGAGCATCAATTAAAAATTTAGATATCTTTTCTCTACTTACTATCCCTTCAATTTTTGTCAGTGCTGCTTCATTTCCCTTGGCTGCTTGAAGAGCTACTTTTCTAGGAATATCAAACTCAGACATAAGTTTCCTTTGAACAGAAGTTACTGGCGAATACTTACTGGCAAAACTAATAGCTCTTTCTCCAGCTTTTTTAATACCTTCTTTAATCTTCCCTTTTTTAAGCTGTCCTAATAATAAATGTTTACCTGCGTTGGCAGCAACCTTCCCTCCTACTGTTCTGAAAAGTCCATATAATACTTTAGCTGCAATGGCAGGAGTAATCACAGTAGGATCTGTAATTGTATGATATGCACCTCTCTTAAAAGAATCCCAATCTGTACCAGTTCTTGTTTCCATGTCTATAGCTTTTCGCCACGCATTTTTAACCTTATCAGGAAATTCACTAGCTTTAGTTAATGTCATAATTAGACTAGTAAGATCAAAAAATCCTTTAGAAAATCTTTCCTGAAGCCACTCTCCGTAATTCATCTTCGTACCCATTTTAATATCAGTAGGAGATCCTACAAGAGCAGTCTCTCCAAAAGTTTCTTTATCTATAACTATATCAGCCGGGAGTTCAAGAGCAGAGAGTGGACCTTTATTTTTCTGTTCATAATCATAGATAATTTTTCCCCACTTATTCCATTCTGGTTTAATAACTAAATCATCCATTGTATATTGGGGTTTCCGTATATCATAGGATTCTGGTAATTCAATATCCGAAACTTCTTTTTTCCAAAAAGGAATACCAGTTATACGTTCCGTAGAAGACCAATCTGATTGATCTAAAGGATCGAAACCTACCAGTTCGGCAGGATCTTCATGCACACCCAAAGATTTAGCCATATAACCTGCTGTATCCAGAGGCTTCTCTTTTGGTTGGGAGCTTTTAAAAAATTCTATGGTTTTATCTATGAGTGTTTGATCTTTATCTTTAGGTACAGGTTCAGTCTCAACTTTAGGTACAGGTTCAGTCTCAACTTTAGGTACAGGTTCAGTAGATTCAAAAAGTTGTTCAAAATAGTTTTTTGATGAAGGTTCAGTAACTACAGGTTCAGTAACTACAGGTTGCTCTGGTAAAGTTTTTACATCCTGAGAATCAGACTCAAAAAGCTGCTCAAAATAATTTACCATTTATCTATCAGCTAAAACTTTAGCTGCCGCACCGGGACCAAATGATTCATCAAATTGTTTTTTCATGTCTGAAGTAGGATTATCTTTTAAATCTTGAATATGTCGAGGATATTTCTTTTTCCATAACGCTAATATAGTTATACCGTCTTTCTTAGCCTCGGCTCTATCATCTAATTGTCGTTTATAGATCTTATAGGCTCCTTCTCCCATCAGTTTTTCCATTGCTATTGACATACCTAGTCTTGGATCTTCCTCATTTGCGATTGCACCAAAATAAGCTCCCATAACTGCTGTAGTATATTTTGATTTTAATCGTTCAAATTCTATAGCAGCAGGAGAATTAGTTTTTAATGGTGTACCATCTATACCACCAACAGTATAACTACCTGTATCTTTATTATAAAATAAGTATGCATTTGTGGTTCTATTAGCCGCATATACATCTCCATATTTCAATTCAGATAGAAATGAAGGTAAACTTTTTCCTGTCTTTTTAGATATTGTACTACCTATTGCAGTTATTAATGATGCTAAAACTTTAGCAGGTTCGTATTGTAAATTACGAATAGTTAATACATTTTTAAGTTGTGTTTGAATAGCTTCTTGTTCCTTCATTGAAAGTCCAGATAATTCTAGTAAATTTGAAGCATTAGTGGCTGCTTCCTCAATAGCATTTCTAGATAATTCATCTACTGCTTCTAATTCTCTAGTCTCTCCTTTTTCTAATTGTGCTACATCTTCTCCAATTCTTTTTTCTTTTAGTCTGGCTCTTTCCTTACGGCCTTCTGCTCTCTGTTCTCCAGCAGTTTCAGCAGCAGCACCCATTACTTTTGTAAGATATTCTATAGGTGTTTCACCTTCTGGTCTTTGTTTTCGTATCTCTTCTCCAACACCCCCTCCTATATCAACTACTTCAGTTTCTTTTATTGCTTCATCATAATACGGTCCTCTTTTAGCTTCTATCTCTGATAGTGTATCTGATATAATATCTTCTCTACCTGTTCTTCTACCAGTAAGTGATTCTTTTTTCTTAGCCGCTAATCTATCCATTACACTTTTTACAAATGGACGATTAAATCTTTGCCCTAACCCTTGTTTTAGTTGTTCACTAGTTGGAGGTTGTACTACAGGAGGAATATTTTTTGCTATACTTGTAGCAAAAGGAAGAACCGAAGGAAGAATCGTATCCCTTAAAGAACCACTATTTGCCCTACGAACTACAGGTAATCCAGACAATCCTCTAGAGTTTATCTGACCTCCTTCTTTAGCTCCTCTAGCTCCCGGCCAAAGATTTCCCAATCCAAAACCAGTAGGATTAGGAGTAAAACCTCCTCCCATACCATAGATATTCAAACCTCCCAGACCTAATCCCATTAACTGAGAACCGGGACTAGAAACAAATGGAGTTGAAGTAGTTGCCGTTGTTGTTGGAAAAGGTTGTTTACTAAGAGGACTGCCATAAACCATCTGTGAATAGTCAGTCAAGGTTTGTTGTGGGAATCCTCTTTCCTCAAGGAATTTAAAGTATGCTTCATCCAGTTCTGATTGTGCTAGTTCTCTCTTCTGTTCTCCCACTCCCATCTGCGCCCCACGCTCTGCCAAACCTGCTTGGAACAAGGCTGGTCCTGTCCTACCTATATTACCAGCCATCTGTTGTTCTCTGGCTTTCTGTTGTGCAAACTGTTGTTGGGCATCCCTGAAAGCACTCTGTAATCCCTTGGCTTCTATATCAGCCAGAAGTTGTGACTGTCCTCGTTGAAGCTCTGCTGCCTCTACTCCTGCTCTTGTACCCAGACCACTCATACCACCAGCATCTACAGCCCTCTTTTCAAAGGTAGGGAGAGCAGTACGTTCAAATTGTGTTTGAGCTTCTCTCTTTTCAATGTCTGTAACGGCTCTTTGATAGGGAGACATATACTCTGCTGCTTTTTCAGGAGTAAATTTCTCTCCTCCTTCTTTATAAATATCAAAAGCTTCTGCTAAAAATGGGGCAGTAGTTCCTACTAATCCAGAAATTCCTTCTTGAGCAGCTTCTTGTTCAGGAGTAAAAGGAGCAGTTGTCAAACCTGTATAAGGATCATACCCTCTTTCTAACTCTGACTTGTATAAAGTCTGTGCTTCTCCCAGTATTTCTTTTATAAAAGGAGCTAGTTCTGGAGGTATATTCTGTTGTTGAACAACAGTAGAGGTACTCGGCTTACTTCCTCCTATACCAAATAATGAAGATAATATACCCATTTTAAACCCTTTCCAACATTGATTGTAAAGAAGCTAAACCATCAATTTCATTTGGTTGTTCTCTTGTCCCAAAAGCTTCTTCTCTAATATTCTCGACAAATTCATCCATTATATCAGCACCCTCATCGGGATTACCATTCCCCAATGCTGACATTGTATGGGAATCTACTACATATTCTTTAGGACTTACTGCTAATATTCCCACATCTTCTCCCTCTTCCTTTATAGGCATACGAACATTATCTTCCATGCCATGTCCTTCCCCCTCAACCATACCACTAAACTCATCTTCTACTGCCAATCCCATTAAACCTCCCCCGGCAGCAGCCCTTATCTCATTCTCTTCCATTCCTGCATATATATTACTATCTAACTGAGGAAGATTATTTCCCAAGAATTGTCTTCCCAAACCTCTTATACCTTCTTCTTCTACGGTTACATCTTCTGTTTCTATCTCTTCAGGTTCTGTACTTTGTGCTAATTCCTGTCTTGTTTCAGGATCTAAATTCATAGCTAATGCTGATGCTGCTGCTTTAGCTAAAGGTTTTAAAACATCCTTATGTAAATTAAAATCTTTTACAGGAGCAAGAAACATATTAGGAGCCATATTTCCAATACCTGAACTTGGCTGTTCTCCTGAAGATATTGGAGATACTCCTCCTTTTAAAGCTTGAGCCAACCTTTGAGGATCTTGACTAGCCATTCTAGTATAATCCTGCATTCCTTCTAAACGAGATCTGGGGTCCATCATAGACCTTCCTCTTGGAGGTTGCATAGCCATTCTTCCTTGAGGCTGTACAGGTACTCTTCCTTGAGGCATTCCTCCTTGAGGTATCCCTCCTCCTTGAGGTGGTGGTGGTGGTGCTACAGGTACTCCTAATCCTTGAGGTTGAATAGGAGGAGCTACATTAGGATTAGGATTAACCGCCATATCTATATCCTACTTGTTGTAATTGATCTGCTGCAAAATTACCCATATCTCTAACATCAGTTTTTGGTGCATCCATTCCATAATTTAATTTTTTATTTTTACTGAATTGATCTCGTTGTTTTTGTTGCATAGAATATCTACTTTTATCTAAGACCAAACCCCTAGTTAAATTCTGATGATAAGTACTATTGTTTATTAAATCAAAATGTTCTGCCATTGTTTTCATTAATTTAAATCCTGCCAAGATGTTTCTGCTCCAAGACTTACATACCCTCTAAACTTTCCACTACTAGCTGAGTAAGTTATATCCCCCTTCTTAGGTCTACCTATACTGGTAATTGTAACAATACTTAGTATATTTGTAGATGGTCTATTTTGTTCATTCAAATCCCTGCTATCCAGTTCATTAATTAATACTGATCCCCATCTCTGTATTTGTTTATACATTGATAAGAGTTCTTGATCGTTTAGTCTTTGTGGAAGAGCAGGATATCTTGCCATTATCTTGCACCATCTCCTTGTAATGCCAACCTTACAGATCCCCATCTCCAACTGGCATTATTAGAATCACAAGATACCCTAATCTTCGCTTGCCTTCCTCTAGCTCTAAAATCTACTTTATTAGTTGTATTGGTTATATCAAACTCTTTTGTTACAGACTCAGTACTTTCAGGAAACTGTTTAGTTGTTAGATGTAATTTAATCTTACCTGTACTCAAATCAAAGTCAGGTATAATTCTACTCATATACATAAGAGCATTACCATCATCTACATCAAAATCAGCAGACTCTACAAAAGAAGTTAGTGTTGTCCCATCCCCATCAAACACTCCTGCTGGTTCATTATTAAATAAGAAGTTTCCTGTTGTTGTTGCTCCAGTAGTTATTGTATTTCCAAAGACTTCTCTATCCTTGAAAGTTGTAAAGAATGTATCTCCATATACCCAATAGTTTTCTTCAGGAGAGAAGACTACATAACTGTCACATTCTGTTGCAGTATTAGAAACATAAAGCCATATAATCTCTTTAAACTCCGAATTAATTCCTGTATATACTTTATCATAATAGGTTGTATTAAGTCTATCAAAGACATGTCTCCTAACTGTACAGTCCAGTACCTCTACCTGTCCTGTATTGGCATAGAAGTTATCAAATCCCATCCAGTAAGTCACACCATTATAATCAATCCCTGCATGTGGTCCTATCAATCCACAGTTTGTTCCTGCCTGTTGAAACTTAAAGGTAAATGGAGGACCAGCAAACTCCATCAGCCATAGAGAGTTATCTGTCCATATATTAATAGCATTCTTTGATCTGACTGCTCCTACAATACGAGTACCGTCTGTCAGGACAACCTCACCTGCTGTCGAACTTACTGAAGGAACCCAATTAGTTCTATTATCCTGATCAGACCATCTGACAACCATAGGATTAAATGTGCCGCTTACAGTAGCAGTAGGACTAAATTCATTAGCTCCTAATGCAACTACATGCCTGTCGTTTGGGGAGACAATCACAGAGTTTACACTAAGAGGAGATGTTGTTACAGTCGTTGCTCTCATAGGCGTAGTAGAAAGAGCAGTCTCAAAATAAAATATATTACTTCCTCTACGATTTAATAAGACATCTTCTCCCCAGTTATCCATACTCCATTGCGCTATATCCAAAGCCAGATCAGTAGCATCCGCTGAAGCTTCAGTATCCCATTCTCTTCCTGATCCTCCTCCATCTGTCTGCTTATAAATCAGGGCTGTCATATTAAACCCTGATGTTACATCTCCACTGGAACTTGCATTCGCTGCTGCACTTACAATAACCTGTGTACCATTAACAGATACAATAGTAAATTCTGGACCTCCTGCTGCTGACTTAGTCAGATTTAGATTACCGCCTATGGTAGCAGCCACAGAATCTATGGAAGTATTTTGAAAGACTACAAAATCATTAGCCACACCACCATGAGCAGAAGCACAGGAAACAGTAACAAGCGCATTACCACTAGTAGCTGTAATCTTGCTAAGACCCACTGATACAGGGTCTGCTGCATTGTAGTTAGAAGCTCCATATCCTACTCCTTGTGTAGCTACACTTGTTCCTGTAGCAATATAGTAATTAAAAGTAGCTGAACCTGCCTGAGTAGAAGTAGCTGCTGCATTACTCGTAATAGATATAGTAAAAACATTTATATCTACAATAGAAGTAATCTGATATATATTTCCTGTTAGACTAACATCGCTTCCAAAAGTAGCTGCTGAAGTAAATAAAACCCAATCATTCTTTTGTCTTCCATGTGATCCATCAGAACAGCATACTCTGGTTGTTCCTGCACTTGTACCGAAACAGTTAGTCAGGGTTACAATCGTAGTAATAGGAGTAATATCAGTAATAGAATCTCCATTATTTTCATATACCTTATCAGGCGTACCAAAGATAGACCTCTTCTTATTGCTATTATCTTTCCATGCAATCAGATCTCTAGCTGATCCATCAAAAGAAGCAGAAACTTTTGTTTCGTATCCTCTGATATTCTCTGGTCTGCCAGCACGAAACCTTACACGATTACCATCAAACCAGTTTCCTTCTTCAGCATACTGAGTAGTTTCTCTATTAAACCCTTGATTGAAATCAAATTTTGCAAGTTTAGCGGTCATATATTATCTCTTAAAGTCTAGTAACATTACTGCATCAATTGTAGTTGCACTTCTAGCATTATAAATTAAAAGATCTACAGCAGAAGCAGCAGTTGTAGCAACAGGAACAGAACCTTCAGAAAATCTCCAAGCGGCATTATAACTTAAAGTCCTATCTCCAGTACCATCCTGTACTACATATATACTTCCTGTTTGTCCTGCCGTAGCATTAGAAGGAGCAGCCAATGTTCTGTTGCCAGCCAGAGTTACCATAAATGTATTAGCATCATTAAAATCTGTAGTAATTGAAGCCGCATCTGTAAGAGTTGTTATATGAGATTTAACAGCACCTGCTAAAGATACTAATCCTTCCATTCTAACTGCACTGGTAAAGATAACTGAAGCTGTAAATGTTTTCTCTGCTACAATAGAACTGGATACGGAAGCTCGTACATATCTTATATCAGATAGAGATGTATCAGGAATATTTGTAGCACAAACTCCTACATCTTTTGTAGCTACTGTACCTAAACCGGGGATACCAGAAGCATTAAGAGGAAATACAGATGTTCCATTAGTAAGAAAATAACCTGTTCCTCCTGTAGGTACAGTTACACCAGCATTACCAGCTACTCGTAATATTACTGCATCACTGGCAGTTGTATTAGCTGAAACTACATTCCTAATGGCATAAGTTTTTGGTGAATTAGGGATAAGAACAAAGATCGAAGTAGCAACTCCACCTACTGATCCTTTAAATTCCAGTATAGCAGAACGAGACTGATCTGAATTTCCCAGATTTTCAGTAAGCGTGACGGTAGCAGCAGATCCTATAGAAACTGTTGTATAGGACGCTACAGCCTGATCAACAAGACTAATAACATTATTAAGTACTTCGCCCCATGTATTTGGATTATCTCCATCCCCTTGTTTAGTCAGGCGAAGATTTGTTGTATATGTACTAGCCATTTATCTTACTCCCATATCCTTGCACTTGTATCCTTTTTAACAGCCTTCTTAGAATTTAATATTCCCGGCATTCCTGAAAAATAAATACAGGATACGCCTGATATATTAGTTAACATAGATGTCCAAATCCCATCTTCTTTCAAGTATACTTTAAATATATTACCCTGATCTACAACTCCTGTAAATACTATTTGTTCATTTTTAAATACTTTCAACATTTCTACTGATGGAGCGCAATGCCCTTGCAGAGATGTCATTATAGTTCCTAAAACTAATTCAGATTTCTGTGCTTGAGCATAGGCAGACCCAGAAATAAAAAAAAGTAAGACATTTATTATTAATATTTTTTTAAACATTATTCCTCCAGTTCAGGCCAATCATAAAGTATTCCAGACTTATTACCATCTTCATCTATAACAAGCCAAAGTTTAGCTATATCTTCAACACTAGAACAAGCAGCTAAAGCATCTTCCATTTCTGTAGCTTTGGCACGTATAGCATTGCGCCATGTTTCAATATTAGCAGGAACATCTGTTCCAGTATCGTAATGTCGTATGTATGCCCAATCACTTCCGCATAATTCAGAAAATTGTAGAGACTGAATCCCTTTTTTTAGGTCTGTTTTAACAATAGCTAAATCTTTAGCAGTAGAAGTTATTTTTCCATCACCGTCCCTAGACCAATCATATAATCTAGAATCAGGAGGAGTATCAGGAATTATTTCTACTACTCCTCTTTCTTTTTTTTCAGTACTAGACCAAATATTCCAATTTCTTGGATGTCTGACTCCTTCATCATCTTTCCATCCTTTACCCGGAAATATTTCTTTATCTTTATACTTAAACATTACCATTTATATTCTCCTATTTCCTTAGGCTGGGCCATACGAGGCGAGGCAGAAACGAGATTGATGAGTACCTCCCCCACTTTTCTGGGCGCTGATAGTTAAACCACTCTGTGCTGCTGTAAAATTATCATGCGCCCCTGATACCGAAGCGTACTCCTGATAGACATCAAAATCCTCAGTTAGATTTGTCCACGTATGTGTGTGCTGGTGAGATGGGCTGCCGTAGTGTCTAACCATTCCAATGATAGTCCCGCCAGCGGGACAGTCGATATTAGCGGTTGCAGGGTTTGCATCATTCGTCCCAACTGCCGTATCAGAAACTGTCGAATTGGCTCCGTACAGTGCCCACACACCTATGAAACTATTTGTAGATGTACTTGACCAATCGACAAAAATATCCCCTGACGTACCTGAAGCAACAGAGGCTTGCAGCAAGAAAAGTGTGTGATTTCCAGCACCAGAGGTCGCAATTTGGGACAGGGTTTGTCCTGCCACAGTTCCACTGACAAAAGAATTTGAGTAGTCGTGTGTCTGAAGACCGACAACAATAATCCTATCTGCCGCTGCCGTACCAAGTGCTTGTGACGAAAAAGTATAAGATCCAAGATCTGTGGCAGTTGCATCATTTGCCGTGAAAGCTGATGTTACAACTGCTGGAGCCTTACCAGCCGCCATTAATAAATTATTTTGAAACATTTTTAGCCATACTCCTGTGTTAAGATTGCTTGTATACTTTCACCAGTATTATCACTTGATACCGAAAGAACAATATAATCAAGCCTATCTACTGCTCCATTAGATGTAGAAAAAGTTGGATCTTCAGCAGCAGGAAATTTCCAACAAGCATTATAAGATATTGTTCCACTTCCTCCTGATTGTGCAAAAAAGATACTTCCTGTTTGTCCTACTCTAGCACCTGTAGGTCTAGCCAATGTATGGGCAGCAGTAACAGTAGTCCGAAAATTCTGTGCAGATCCAAATCCAAAAGATACCGATGTAATTCCATTAATTGCTGTAGCATGGACAGAAGCAGCAGCAGAACCAGCTAAAGCAATTTGTCCTAAAAATCCAGCAGTTCCACTAACAGTAGCTGTTCCTTTCATAACTACATTACCTTCCAGAGAAGTAATACCACTTACTCTTACTGTAGTAAGAAAACCAGCAGCACCTGAAACCGTAGCAGTACTAAGTAAATTAACCGCACCTCCTACACTTAAAGCTCCAGCAATACTAACGGCTCCTCCTATAGTTACTGTATCAGCAAAATTAGCTACACCTCCTACACTAAGAGTAGAAGCCAAACTAACTGCACCACCTACTGTAACTGTTCCTAATAAATTAGTATTACCACTTACAGATACATCATCTTTAAATGTTCCTGCTCCTACTACAGTAACAGTAGAAGCAAAATTAGCTGCTCCTCCAACACTTAAAGCTCCTGCAATACTAACGGCTCCTCCTATGGTTACTGTATCAGCAAAATTAGTTACACCTCCTACACTTAGAGTAGATGCAAGACTTACAGCACCTCCCACAGTAACTGTTCCTAATAAATTAGTATTACCACTTACTGAAACATCATCTTTAAATGTACCAATACCAACAACTGTTACAGTACTTGCAAAATTAGCTGCTCCTCCTACACTTAGAGTAGATGCAAGACTAACTGCTCCTCCAACAGTTACAGTCCCTCCAAGTCTGGTATTTCCGCTTACAGATATATCTGTTTTAAATGTAGCATTACCTGAAACAGTTACAGTACTATTAAATAAAGCAGCACCAACAGCAGTAACTGTACCTCCTACAAAGAGATTTCCACCTACAGTTGCATTACCAACAGAGATATTCCCGGTAATATCTACAGGAACATTTGTTAAATTAGCTCCATCTCCATAGAAAGCAGAAGCACATACCTTACTGCTTACATGAACATCTCCTTTAACCGTTACATTAGCTCCCAGACTTACATTCCCTACAACACCGAAAGTACCACCTACACCTAAATTGGCTGTCATAGTAGTATTACCAACTATTGTAACAGTTCCACCAACATATAGATTTGTTCCAATTGACACATCTCCACTTACTGAGACATCTCCATCAAAATTGGCATTGCCTGTTATTTGTGCTGTCCCTCCAATAGAGGTATTACCAGCTACGTCTAGAGTAGAAGCAAGAGAAGTAGCTCCACTTACTCTGACTGTTCCTAAAAATCCTGTAGCACCAGATACTGTAACTGTACTTAGTAGATTTACAGCACCTCCTATACTTACAGCACCTCCTATTGAAGCAGCCCCAGCAATTGTAGCTGTTCCTGTAATATTTACATTACCACTTACTGAAACATTATCCTGAAATGTAGCTGCTCCTATAACATTGAAAGGACCAGATACAGAAACACTTCCTCCTGCATGTATAAAACCAGATACAGAAATATTTGTAGTAACACCTAATTCTGCTTCTACATTAGTAAGATTAGAACCATCTCCATAAAAGTAAGCAGCCGTTACATTTCCAACAACATTAGTATTACCACTGATAGACACATCTGTTAGAAAGCTTGCAACTCCTGTTACCTTGAGAGTACTTCCTACAGAAGCTGCTGAAGCTACATCCAGATTTCCACTTATAGAGACAGCATCATTAAATTCTGTCTTGGAATTGAAAGTTCCTGTTCCTGTAGCTACAAATGTACCTCCTACTGAAACATTCTCATTTACATTTAGTTCTCCACTAACAGATACATCTGCATCAAAAACTGCATTTCCGGTTCCTGTGAATGTCCCTCCAATGGAAGTATTACCAGCCACAGCTAATGTAGAGGCAAGAGAAGTAGCTCCTGCCACAGTCAATGTACTTCCCAGATTAACAGCACCACTTACTGTAACACTGGATTTAAATACAGCAGTCCCTACTACAGATAAAGTTCCACCAACTATAACATTACTAACTGATATATTACCAGCTATTGTAGCTGTAATACCAGTTAAATTAGAACCATCTCCGTAAAAGGCACTCGCACAAACCTTATCCGTAACACTGACATTACCAGAAACTCCAAAATTTCCTGCTACCTTTACACCTCCAGTGCCTATTTGAAGAGCAGAATTAGTTCCATCTCCGGTCTGAACATTCGTAATAGAAGATGTTATTCCACTATTGGTAGTACTTGCATTAATTTGCAGTAACTGTTTATAAGTACCTGATATTAATTTGCCTGTTAAGTCTGTCATATTCCATCCCAACTTTTATTAGCATCATCATACTTGGTTGTATGTGTTGTTTCTGCTAAGGTTGTAGGATTAACAGTTATCCATGTAGCTGTTTCATCCCATGTTATACCTCTTCCTCCTGTATCAGGTCTTGGATTTCTAATAGCAGGATTATCCCTTACTCTTGGTACTTTATTCTGAGGATTATTCTTTAAATCATATTGTCCTTCAAAGTCTTGAGGGCATACCAGCATTCCATAACTATTCAATCTCATGACTCTATGCGGATAAACAAATCCACATGTATCACACATTGCTAATGCTCTTCGTTGTGTTGCCATATCTAATTATAAAATGTTAGTCTGGGCAGAAGATAAATACTAGCTCTTTCTCTGTCTTCTTCCATTGCCCTTCCTAATATCTCCTCATAGTTTGCCTTTAACATTGCAATTTTAGTATCTGGTACAAGTGGTCTTTTCATAGATAAGTAGTAAGACAGACCACAAGTAAGTGCAGGTAGAAATCTTTTAGGAGTATCTGCATTCTGTATAGCAGACTTATCCACATCCTCAACTTCACTTACAATTTCCATCCTGAGAATATCAGTAGAATTTTCTGGTATAGGCCATATAGACATAACAGGATTATCTCTCCCTCTCCTGATACTATACTGGGAAGCTCTTCCTGTCTGAGTTTTTGCTGGAATAAGTAGATATTCTTCAGGAGTAATTCTGGTAATTTTAATATCCGTATTATCTCTGCGAGTTGTAGCTTCCATAACATTAATTGTAGAGCTACTTAAAGAATAGTCGGCTACAGAAGCAGCTACTGTAACAGCCGTTGTACTTGTAGTCCAGAGAAGGATACCTCTATTCTGCCAATCCCTTAACATCAGGTTAATAGAACGTCTAGCAGATTCTGGGGTATGTCCAAGTGTATCCTCACCACCAATCATTTCGGTAGCTTCTTGAATAACCTGATCTATATCCAGATTAAAATTATATGTGCCTGATACAGCCATTATGTTCCTATCTTTTTAATTCTTATATCAGCCCCTTTTATATAAGAAGAAAACATATTCGGTAAAATAAAAGGAAATACTCCATGTATAATTAATCCAATCATGACCAGTGTTCCTCTTAT
>Ga0208316_1000842_pt1 | contig 21868 bp, 22 predicted proteins | sample MalvireepMed_231_FD_184240 | JGI IMG/M metagenome (GOLD analysis project Ga0208316, IMG submission 184240) | Marine viral communities from the Global Malaspina Expedition - Malaspina viral metaG DeepMed_231 (SPAdes) (version 2) | ecosystem: Environmental > Aquatic > Marine > Oceanic | place... | reverse complement strand
ACTGGAGCGAGGACGCCGCGACGATCGAGCGGAAAATTCGCGCGCTGGCGCCGTTCCCGGGTGCTTGGTTCGAACTGGAGGGCGAGCGGATCAAGCTGCTCAAGGCCGAAGTTGCGGATGCCGCTGAGGGAGCCTCAGCCGGCGAGGTGCTCGATAGCGATCTCGCCATCGCCTGCGGCAGCGGCGCGATCCGGCCGCTGCGGCTCCAGCGGGCCGGCAAGCCAGCGATGGATCGCGGCGAATTCCTGCGCGGCCGCGCGGTAGCCCCCGGGACCAGGCTCGGCTGATCCCATGCCCCGTTTCGCGCTCACTCTCGAATTCGACGGCGGCCCCTTCTTCGGCTTCCAGCGCCAGAAGGACGGACCCAGCATCCAGCGCTCGGTCGAGACCGCAATCCATGGGGTGAACGGCGAGCGGGTCGCGCTGCACAGCGCGGGTCGGACTGATGCCGGGGTCCACGCTGTGGCGATGCGCTGTCATTGCGATATCGACACGCGGCTCGCGCCCTTTCGGCTGATGGGGGCGATCAACGCGCACCTGCGTCCCGATCCGATCGCGGTGACGCAGTGCGAAGTGGTCCCCGCCCACTGGCACGCGCGCTTCTCCTGCACCGGGCGGCGCTATCTTTATCGCATCGTCAACCGCCGGGCGCCGCTGACCCTGGATCGCGACCGCGCCTGGCAGGTCGTCGCGGCGGCGGATGCCGAGGCCATGCACCGCGCGGCGCAGCGGCTGGTCGGGCAACATGATTTCACCACCTTCCGCTCGGCGCACTGCCAGTCCATGAGCCCGGTCAAGACGCTCGACCGGCTCGACGTCGAACGCTTCGGCGAAGAGATACACATCCATGCCGCGGCGCGCAGTTTCCTCCATCATCAGGTGCGCTCGATGGTCGGCTGTCTGGCGCTGGTCGGGATGGGCCGGTGGAGCGAGGAAAGGCTTGCCAGTGCATTGGAAGCGCGCGACCGTCAGCAACTGGGGTTGAACGCACCGCCCCACGGCCTCTACTTCATGGAAGCCATCTATTCCGAGCACGGCCCCGAACGAACTGACGAACAAACCCACGATCAGGCAAACAAGACCCCACAGGAGAGAGACCGATGACCACGACCGGCAAGCAGATCTTCACCACGCTCGCGAGCGACGGTACGCTGACCGTCGAACTGGCCGAGAGCACCTTCCCCGATCCCACCGGCAATCAGGTGCTGGTCAGGATGGAAGCCGCGCCGATCAACCCGTCCGATCTCGCGCTGCTGACCGGGCCTGCGGATCTCGAGAACGCCGAATATTCGCCGGGCAGACTGGTCGCGCGGATGCCCGAGCCGTTCGCTTCGGGTGCCAAGGGCCGCCACGACCAGCGGCTCCCGGTGGGCAATGAAGGCGCCGGCACCGTGGTCGCCACCGGCGATGGCGAGATGGCCAAGGCGCTCATGGGGCAGCGGGTCGCCTGCGTCCCCGGCACCGCCTTTTCCGAATATGCAATCGCCGAGGCGGCGATGTGCCTGCCGCTCGGCGATGTCTCCTCCGAGGACGGCGCCAGTGCCTTCGTCAATCCGATGACGGCCCTGGGTTTCGTCGAGACCGCCAAGGCCGAGGGGCACAAGGCGATCATCCATTCCGCCGCCGCCTCCAATCTGGGTCAGATGCTCAACCGCATCTGCCAGGAAGACGGCATGGCGCTGATCAATATCGTCCGCAAGCGCGAGCAGGTCGAGCTGCTCAAGTCGCAAGGGGCCGAGCATGTCGTCAACTCCTCCGACGAGGATTTCATGGCGCAACTGCGCAGCGCGATCGATGCGACCGATGCCTACCTCGGCTTCGATCCGATCGGCGGCGGCAAGACCGTGGATCATTGCTTCAAGGCAATGGAACAGGTCGCCGCGTCCAAGATGACCGAGTTCAGCCGCTACGGGTCGAACCAGCCCAAGAAGATGTACATCTACGGTCGGCTCGATCTGGGCCCCACGGTGCTGACCCCCTCCTATGGCTTCGGCTGGACTTTGTCGGGCTGGCTGCTGACGCCCTTCCTCCAGCAGGCGGGCATGGAGACCGTGATGCGGATGCGCCAGCGCGTCCTCGCCAACCTCACCACCACCTTTGCCAGCAGCTACAAGCGCAAGGTCAATCTGGAAGAGATGCTGACCAAGAATGCGGTGCTCGATTACCGCGCGATGAAGACCGGCGAGAAATACCTCGTCGTGCCCAACGGCTAAGACAGTCGAAACCGGGTCTTCGCAGCGGCGGGGACCCGGATTTCAGTGCCCGTTGAACACGTGCTGGATCGCGGCGCGGTCGCTCTGCCCGCTGGCGATCAGCAATTGCAGCAAGATCCGCGCTTTTGCCGGGGTGAGCGCGCGCGAGGCGACGAAACCATTGGCCGCGTCGTCGGGCTCGGCGTCGACCATTCCCTCGTCCGCGCGGCTGGCGCGGACCACCTGCAGGCCCTGTCCGCAGCGGCGGGCCAGTTCGCGCCGGACGGCTTCGGGCATATTCCCTTCGCCGACGCCGGCCACGACGATGCCGCGCGTATGGGGTCCGATGCAGCGCGCCATCGCCTCCGCGCCCAAGCCCGAATAAGCGGCGACGATGGCGACTTCGGGCAGGTTTTCGGCCCAGTCGAACTGCGGCCCTGCCCCAAGCCGCCAAGGGGCGCCGAACCATTCGAGCGACGACGGCGTGACCAGCCCGACCGATTCGCGCGGAAAGCCGCGGAAGGCCTCGGTTCCGCGGGTCCGGACCTTGCGCACGTCGCGCGCGCCGAAGATCCGGTCGCCCATCACCACCAGCACCCCGCGCCCTGCGGCGTCGCGATCGCCCGCGACCCGCACTGCATTGGCGAAATTGCGCAACCCGTCATAGCCCACGGCATCGGCGGGGCGCATCGCGCCGACCATCACCACCGGCTTGCTCGCGGGCAGCGTCAAGTCGAGCAGGAAGGCGGTCTCCTCCAGCGTGTCGGTGCCATGGGTGATGATGATCCCCTGGCATTCGGGATCGTTCAGCGCCGCGAGGGTGGCACGGTGGAGCGCGTTCCAGACCGGCTGGCCGATATCCGCCGAGTCGATATTGGCGATCTGCTGCGCCGACAATTCGGCCGCCAGCCCCAGCCCCGCGACATCCTGGAGATAATCCTCGATCGCGATCTGGCCGGCATCGTAATCGCTGGCGATTGCCGAACCGGCGATGCCGGCGATGGTGCCGCCGGTGGCGAGGACGGTGAGCTTGGCAGTCATCGCCGCCGCGCCTAGCCGCACGGGTGGCGCAACGGCAATTGATTTTGCACCATGGCACGCTATGTGGACCCCGCGTGGGGCGCTTAGCTCAGTTGGTAGAGCATCTCGTTTACACCGAGAGGGTCGGCGGTTCGAGCCCGTCAGCGCCCACCACCATCGTCTGGAAATCCCTTAGCCGGCGCGCGCCTTCATTGCGCCGGCAGCGCCTCGTCGATCGCCGCGCGCACTTCGGGGGCCGACCAGTCGAGTTCGCCCGTCACCCGCCAGATTTCGCGGCCGGCGCCGTCGTAGAGCACCGTGGTCGGCAGCGCATCCGCCAGCGCCATCGATAGCAGCGCTTCGGGATCCATCCAGGGATGGAGATTGTCGAGCCCCGCCTCGGCGAAGAAAGGCTCCACCTTAGCGGTGCCCTGCAAATCCTGACTTGCGGCGATCACGGTCAGTCTCCCGTCGTAATCGCCTGCCAGCTCGTCGAGCAGCGGCATTTCCTTGACGCAAGGCGCGCACCAGGTCGCCCACAGGTTGAGCAGCACCGGATCGCCCTGCAGCGCGCCGAGGTTGAGCACCCGCCCGGCAGGATCGACCAGATTGACCGCCGGCATCAGCTCGCCCGCCTGGCTGCGGTCCATCTTGCCCGTGACCACGCTGGCGCCGGAGCTTTCTTGCGCCCCTTCGGGTGCTCCCCTATCGCAGCCGGCCAGGCCGAAACTGGCGAACAGGATGGTGGCGAGAGTGAGCAAGACGCGGGACAAGCAGGCTTCCAATACGATGTGGGGAGGCAGGTTCGCCGAAGGGCCTAGCGCGATCATGCGCGAAATCAACGCTTCGATCCCCTTCGACAAGGCGCTGTGGCGGCAGGACATCGCAGGCAGCCGGGCGCATGTCGCGATGCTGGCGGCGCAGGATATCGTCGGTGCCGAGGACGCGCGGGCGATCGACGAGGGGCTGCAGACCATCGCTGCCGAATACGAGCGCGACGGCGTCCCCGAGGACTGGGACCTCGAAGACATCCACATGACCGTGGAATCGCGGCTCGCCGAACTGGTTGGCCCGGTTGCGGGCCGGCTCCATACCGCGCGCAGCCGCAACGATCAGGTGGCGACCGATTTCCGGCTGTGGATGCGCGAGGCGATGCTGCGCGCCGAGGCCGGGATCGAGGCGCTCCAGCGGGCGCTGGTCGGACGCGCGCAGGAGCATGCCGACGCCATCATGCCCGGCTTCACGCACCTGCAGACCGCTCAGCCGGTGACGCTGGGACACCATCTGCTCGCCTATTACGAGATGACTCGGCGCGACCGCAGCCGCTTTGCCGATGCCCGCGCGCGGATGGACGAATGCCCGCTGGGCAGCGCGGCGCTGGCCGGGACGGGCTTCCCGATCGACCGTGAGGCCACGGCGACCGCACTGGGCTTCGCGCGCCCCACCCGCAACAGCCTCGATGCGGTGTCCGACCGCGACTTCGCGATGGATTACCTCGCCGCCGCGAGCCAGTGCGCGATCCATCTCTCGCGGCTGGCGGAGGAACTGATCATCTGGGCGAGCCAGCCCTTCGGCTTCGTGCGGATGCCCGATACGCTCTCGACCGGCAGCTCGATCATGCCGCAGAAGAAGAACCCCGACGCCGCCGAGCTGGTGCGCGGCCATGCCGGACGGATCATCGGCTGCGCGACCGCGCTGATGGTGACGATGAAGGGCCTGCCGCTGGCCTATTCCAAGGACATGCAGGACGACAAGCCGCCGGTGTTCGAAGCCGCCGGCCTGCTCGACCTGTGCCTCGCCGCCGCCGCCGGGATGATCGCGGACAGCCGCTTCGAGCTCGCGCGGATGCGGCAGGCGGCGGAGCTCGGCTATGCCACCGCGACCGATCTCGCCGACTGGCTGGTGCGCGAAGCCGACATCCCCTTCCGCGAGGCGCATCACATCACCGGCACCGCGGTGCGGCTGGCCGAGAGCCGCGGGGTGGCGCTCGATGCGCTCTCGCTGGACGAGTTCAAGGGCATCGACAGCCGCATCGACGAGCGCGTGTTTGCTGCGCTCTCCGTCGATGCCTCGGTCGCGGCGCGCGCCTCCTTTGGCGGCACTGCGCCCGATCAGGTAAGGCAGCGCGTGGCCGAAGCCCGCAGCGAACTGGGAATGGACGAATGAGACGCTCACTGATCGCGACCGGCGCGCTGCTGGCGCTGACAGCCTGCGGTCAGCAGGCCGAGCTCAAGCCCCCGCCGGGCGCCACCCTCCCCGTGGCTCCCTATGGCGCCGAAACGCGCCCCGATGCCGACGATCTGCTTGCGCTCGATCCGCAGGCCGCACCCGAACGCAGCGTCGAGCTGCGCCGCCGCTCCGAGGAGCGCGAGGACGATCCCTTCGACCTGCCTCCCGAATAGCTTGGCGACCACTTAGCTTGATAGGCGCAAAGCACAGATAACTCGACTTGGCGGCGGCTTCGCGGCATGCGGCGCGGCGATGGATCATTTCACCCTTCGCGACGGCGTGTTGCACGCCGAAGACGTACCGCTTCCCGCGATCGCCGAGGCGGTCGGCACCCCCGTCTATGTGTATTCGCGCGCCACGATCGAGCGCCACGCCACGGTGTTCCGCGAGGCGCTGGCGCCGCTCGACGATCCGCACATAGCCTTCGCGGTCAAGGCCAACCCCAATCTCGCGGTGCTGCGCGTGCTGGCACGGCAGGGCTATGGCGCGGATGTGGTCTCGGGCGGCGAGCTGATCCGCGCACTGGCCGCGGGGATGAAGCCTGCCGACATCGTCTTTTCCGGCGTGGGCAAGACCCATGCCGAGCTCGAGCAGGGACTGCGCGAGGATATCGGGCAGTTCAACGTGGAGAGCGAGGAAGAGGGTTACGAACTGGCGGCGATCGCGCGCCGCGCGGGCAGGGCCGCGCGCTGCGCGCTGCGGGTGAACCCCGATGTCGATGCGCGCACGCATGAAAAGATCTCGACCGGCAAGAGCGAGAACAAGTTCGGCGTTCCGCTCGATCGCGCGGCTGCGATCTACACTGCACTGGCGCAGGAGGACGGGCTCGATATGCGCGGCATCGCCGTACACATCGGCAGCCAGCTCGCCAGTCTCGAACCGCTCGAGACGGCGTTCGCCAAGGTGGGCGCGCTGATCGGCGAACTGCGCGGCGCGGGTTGCAAGGTGACCCATGCCGATCTCGGCGGCGGTCTGGGCGTCCCCTATCGCGCGGGGGAGGCCCTGCCCGCTCCGGCGGAATACGGCGCCATGGTCGCGCGGGTGACCAAGGACTGGAACCTGCGGCTGATGTTCGAACCCGGGCGGGTGATCGCGGGCAATGCCGGCGTGCTGTTGACCCGCGTGGTCCGGGTCAAGCGCGGGCTGACGCACCCCTTCCTGGTGGTCGATGCGGCGATGAACGACCTCGCGCGCCCCGCTCTCTACGGCGCCTGGCACGATTTCGAGGCGGTCGAGCCGAGCGGCGAGCGGATGACCGCGCATATCGTCGGCCCGATCTGCGAAACCGGCGACACTTTCGCGATGGACCGCGAATGCGATGCGCTCGGCGCCGGCCAGCTGGCGGTGTTCCGCACCGCGGGCGCCTATGGCGCGACCATGGCGTCGTCCTACAATTCGCGCGGCTTCGTCGCCGAAGTGCTGGTCGATGGCGACCGCTTCGCCGTGGTCGCCGACCGGATCGCGCCCAGCGCGATCATGGATGCCGAGCGCATGCCCGACTGGCTGGCATGAACAGCCTGCCGCTCTTCCACCGCATCGCGGGCACGCGCGTGGTGCTGGTGGGCAGCGGTGCGATGGCGGAAGCCAAGCGGCGGCTGGTCGAGCGCGCCGGGGGCGAGGTGTGCAGCGAGGCGGAGGCGCATCACGCGCGGCTCGGTTTCGTGGCGCTGGAGGATGGCCGCGCGGCCGAGGCGGCGGCGCTGCGGCTCAAGCGGCTTGGCCTGCTCGTCAATGTCGCCGACCGGCCCGAATTGTGCGACTTCACCCTCCCCAGCGTGCTCGAACGCGAGCCGGTGCTGATCGCGGTGGGCACCGGCGGGGCTTCGGCAGGTTTGGCGAAGCATTTGCGGCTGCGGCTGGAGCGGCTGCTGCCAACGGGTCTCGGTGCGCTGGCGAGCGGCTTGTCGGAAGCAAGGGACCGAATCCGCAGACGCTGGCCCGATGGAGACGAGCGCCGCCGCGCCATCGATGCCGCGCTGTCCGAACACGGTCCGCTCGATCCGCTGGCAAGCGACAGCGCCGGGCGGATCGCCGACTGGCTGGCGGATGGGGCCGAGCCGCTCAGGTCGCAGACCATTGAGATCGAACTCACCGGCGACGATCCCGACGATCTGACGCTGCGGCAGGCGCGGCTGCTGGGTATGGCCGACACCGTTCTGCACGATCCCGGCATCGCCGAAGCGATCCTGATCCGCGCCCGCGCCGATGCGCGGCGAATGGCTTTGCCGTGCGACCCAGCCGAGGACGGGCTGACGATCGTGCTGCGTCGCTCCGAATCCTGATTCGCAGCGTTCAGATCGGACTGGCGCGGCTGGACTCGATCTCGGCGAAATAGCGCGCCATCGCATCGGCGCTTCGATCGCTCAGCGCGATGAAGGCGCGGCGCTTGTCCTCCTGATCCTGCATGCGCTCGAGCAATCCGCTCTCGACCATCTGCGCCACCCAGCGCAGCGCGGTAGTCGGCGGAACGCCCGCGGCGATGCATAGTGAGGAGACCGACACGCGGCGATGTTCGGCGCGCGCCATGGTTAGATCGAGCAGGATGTCCCATGCCGGATCGGCGAACAGCTCCTCGGCAAAATATTTGCTCCGCAGTCGACGGTCGCGCACGATCTGCTTGATCAGCCGCGGATCGGGCAGCGGCGGGCGCGGACGGCGCAAAAACTCGCGATCTTCTTCGGCCGGACGGAATGGCCGGTCCGGCGCGCGCAGCGCACCCCCGTCCGCTCCCGGAGCCAGCCTGTCGAGCTTCTCGGCGATCCGCACCACCTGCTCGGTCAGCCGCAGCAGCAGCATCCGCTCCTCGCCGTCGTCCTCGCGCAGTCGGCGACCGGGCAATTGGGCCAGTGCGGCGCCCATCGCCACCAGCCCCTCGGCGCGCTGCGCACCGATCAGGATTTGCGGGCGCGAGCGTTCGAGACAGCCGAACACATCATCGAGCGCATCCGCCGACGTTGCCACGATCAGCCGCGCACCCGCGCGCGCCACCCGCTCGTCGAGCCGGATCAGCGCCGCCAGCTTGCCGGCGTCGATCTGCGGACAGTCGGCAACCACCACATCGCCCAGCACCCCGCCCGATCCTTCGAGCAGAGACTCGAGCGGGCGCGGCTTGCCCACGGCCAGACCGGCGGCGCGGGCATCCTCGGCGAGGTGAGAGATCCGACGCTGATCTTCGCCGAACAACGACAGCGTGAGCGCGAAAACCGCATCGCCCTCCGTTCGCACCGGTTCGACACCTTCGTGGAGATAGGCAAGTTGGGCCATGCGAATCGCTCCTGTTTTCCGTGAACAGGAGTAGAACAGAACGGGAATTAGTCAAGAATGGAGCTATTGGCCCGATCTGTCAGGGGCGAATCTCGATCGGAGTGCCGTCGGGGACTATCTGCCACAGCAATTCGATCTCCGCATTGGACAAAGCGATGCAGCCATCGGTCCAATCGCCGGCGACACGCTGGTCGTCGGGCAGACCGTTGGGCTGGCCGTGGATGAAGATATCGCCGCCAGGCGAGCGCCCCTGCGCCTTGGCGAAGGCCCGGTCCACGGCGTTGGGATAGGAAATCCGCAGGCTCAGAAAATAACGCGACTGCGGATTGCCATAATCGATCGTGTAGCGCCCTTCGGGGGTGCGCTCGTCGCCTTCGAACCGCTTGTGCCCCTGCGGCGCATCGCCGAATTGCAGGCCGGTCATGCGGTGAACCACCTTGCCCTGCGAATAGACCCACAGACTGCGTTCCGATTTATCGACCAGCACGAAATCGACAGTCGGAAGTGTCTCGGCGCGGATGGATGGGCCGCCGCCCAAACCGATCGAGAAAACCCATACCAGGACAAGCAAGCTGCGCATGATTCCAGCCATAACGCCGCCCACTTAACCGCTGCTCAACGCCAGGCGCATCAATCCTCGAACGGATCGCGCATCAGGATGGTGTCGTCGCGCTCGGGACTGGTGCTGACCAGCGCTACCGGCGTTTCGATCAGCTCCTGGACGCGCTGGATGTATTTGATCGCATTGGCGGGCAGCTCGGCATAGCTGCGCGCGCCGGCGGTCGATTCGTGCCAGCCTTCCATCGTCTCGTAGATCGGCTCGACCGCTTCCTGATCGGCGGCATGGCTGGGGAGATAGTCGTAGACCTGTCCGCGCAGCCGGTAGCCGGTGCAGATCTTTACCTGGTCGAGCCCGTCGAGCACGTCGATCTTGGTCAGCGCGATCCCGGTGACGCCCGAGATCGAGCAGGTCTGGCGCACCAGCACCGCATCGAACCAGCCGACCCGGCGCTGGCGCCCGGTGACGGTGCCGAATTCATGGCCGCGCTCGCCCAGCCGCTGGCCGATCGCGTCGGAGAGTTCGGTCGGAAACGGGCCCGAGCCGACCCTTGTGGTGTAGGCCTTGACGATGCCGAGCACATAGCCGGTGCTGTTGGGGCCGAGCCCGCTTCCCGCCGCGGCGGTGCCGCTGACGGTGTTCGAGCTGGTGACGAAGGGATAGGTGCCGTGGTCGATATCGAGCAGCACACCCTGCGCGCCCTCGAACAGGATCTTGGCGCCGGCCTTGCGCACCTTCTTCAAGCGCTTCCACACCGGCTGCGCATATTGCAGCACGAAGGGCGCAATCTCGCGCAGCTGGTCGAGCAATTCCTCGCGATCGACCGGCGGCTGGTCGAAACCGGCGCGCAGCGCATCGTGATGCGCGCACAGCCGGTCGAGTTGCGGATCGAGGCGGTCGAGATGCGCCAGATCGCAGACCCGGATAGCGCGGCGACCGACCTTGTCCTCGTAAGCCGGGCCGATGCCGCGCCCGGTGGTCCCGATCTTGCCCTGGCCCGCCGCGGTTTCGCGCAGGCCGTCGAGATCGCGGTGGAGCGGCAGGATCAGCGGGCAATTGTCCGCCACCGCGAGATTGTCGTCATTGATGGTGACGCCCTGGCTTTCCAGCTTCTCGATCTCGGACTTGAGCGCCCAGGGGTCGAGCACCACGCCATTGCCGATCACCGACAGCGTGCCCGAGACGATGCCCGATGGCAGCAGCGAGAGCTTGTAGGTGGTTCCGTCGATCACCAGCGTGTGGCCGGCATTGTGCCCACCCTGGAATCGCACCACGGCATCGGCGCGGCTGGCGAGCCAGTCGACGATCTTGCCCTTGCCTTCATCGCCCCATTGGGCGCCGATCACGGTCACATTGGCCATCTGGCTGCATTCACCTGCTGGGAAACAAACGGGGCGGGCGGTAGGCGCTGGGTGATGGCAGGGCAAGCGGGTTTCGGGATACTTGGCCTCGCTGCACCATTGTCAGGGCAAAGGAGAACCCATGACCGATTACCCCACCCTCACTCTCAACGACGACCGCCAGATCCCGCAGCTGGGCTTCGGCACCTACAAGATCGACGATGCCGACGCGCCCGAGGCGGTCCGCACTGCGCTCGATGTCGGCTACTGGCTGGTCGATACCGCCGCGATCTACCAGAACGAGAAGGGTGTGGGTCAAGGCGTGGGCGACTGGGCCGACATCTTCCTCCAGACCAAGGTCTGGAACGAGAGCCAGGGCTTCGACCGCGCCAAGATGGCCGCCGAAAAATGCCTCGACCGGCTGGGCCGCGATCATGTCGACATGCTGCTGATTCACTGGCCCTGCCCCGACAAGCGCGAGTTCGTGGACACCTGGAAGGCGTTCATCGAACTGCGCGATGAGGGCAAGGCCAAGTCGATCGGCGTGTCGAACTTCCGCGAACAGGATCTGCGCCGGATCATCGACGAGACCGGCGTGACGCCCGCCGTCAATCAGATCGAGCTGCACCCCAGCTTCCAGCAGCGCGATCTGCGCAAGCTCCACGACGAGCTGGGCATCGTCACCCAGAGCTGGTCGCCGCTCGGCCAGGGCGACGGGCTGGAGAACCCCGCGATCAAGGCCATTGCGGAGGAAACCGGCCAGCCGGCCAGCGCGGTGATCATCCGCTGGCACATCCAGCACGGGCTCTCGACCATCCCCAAGGCGAGCAGCCGCGATCATATCGAGGCCAATTTCAAGGCCCTGTCGTTCGAACTCTCGGAGGATCAGATGGCGCGGATCGACGCGCTCGATAATGCCGATGGCCGGATGGGCCCCGACCCCAGCGAGTTCTGCTAGAGCGGAACCGCCGCCCCGCCCTCCAGCCGGTGCGTGCAGCCCAGCGCTGCCGCATCGTCCGCCTCGCTCACCGCCGCCAGAGTGCGCCAGCCTGTGCTGCGCAAGGCGGCGGCGGCGTCGCGATCGTGTGCCAACGGCAGGAATACCGTGGGGCGTAGCTCCTCGCTGCCGCCGCCCAGCGCCTCGAGCACGGGTTCCACGTAAAGCGAGAAGCCGGTCGCGACCTCGTCGCTGCCCTTGATCGCATAGGTCCCGCCCCTCCCCAGCGCGCCGCGCGCGCCGTCTGCGTAGAGGGTGAAGCCGAACCAGCTCTGATATTCGAAGCCGTGCCGCTCGCTCGGGTCGAGCGTCAGCCGCGCCCTGTCTCCTACTGCAGCGGCGATGCTGCGCAGGCCGGCGATCCGGCTGGCAAGCGCGCCCTGCGCATCGATCGCCGCCAATCGCTCCACCGCTTCGGCGAAGGGTCCTGCCGCGTAGAGCAGCGGCAGATAGGCTTCCCCGCCCGGCACCTGCGCCAGCCCGCCGGCGTCCTTGGTGTCGAGTTCGCGGCGCACCGCCTCGATTTCGCCATCGGCGAGCGGAAACGCTGCTGCGGCCAGCGTATCCACCAGGTCGGGCAGCGTGAAATCGACCGAGACGTTGGCCACGCCCGCAGCCTCGAGCGCTTCGAGCGCCAGCAGTACGATCTGCACCGCCGCGTCGACGCCGTCGCTGCCGATCAGTTCCGCACCAAGCTGCAGGCGTTGCCGCGCCGGATCGAGATGGTCCGAACGGATCGTCGCGACCTCGCCGCCGTAGCACAGCCGCAGCGGGCGCGGCGCCGCCGCCATCCGGGTGGCGGCGATCCGCCCGACCTGCACGGTCATATCCGAACGCAGCGCGAGCGTGCGCAGGCTGACCGGATCGGTGAAGCGCACCATGCGGCGGGTGTGGACCCCCTCCATCCGCCCGGCGAGCGAACGTTCGAACTCCACCAGCGGCGGGCGCACCCGGTCGTAGCCATGCGCGTCCATCGCCGAGAGTATCGCGCGCATCGCCCGCGTGGCTGCGGCGGCTTCGCGGGGCAGGCGATCTTCCAGACCTTCTGGCAGGAGGTCGTCGGCCGAGGTCATGTCGGGGCTTGGCATAATAACTCACTCGCTTCGCCCCGAGCTTGCCGGGGACCGTTCTTCGGATGCGCAGCCGCGCTAGAAGATAAACCGGTGCTTCGACAAGCTCGGGACGAGTGCTTTCGCTGCTAGCGGACTCAGAACGCCAGCGGGATCGCGAGCTTGACGCCTTCCAGAGCGCAAGCCTGCTTGATCACCTCGGCGGGTATCGGCGCATCGACGCTCAGCAGCAGCGTGGCCTCCCCACCCGCCTCGCGGCGGCCGAGATGGAAGGTGCCGATGTTGATGTCGTGTTCTCCCAACAAGGTACCAATTCGACCGATGAACCCCGGTGCGTCCTCGTTGACGATATAGAGCATGTGCCCTTCCAGCGCCGCCTCGATACCCACGCCGAAAATTTCTACCAGCCGCGGCGAATCGGTGCCGAACAGCGTGCCCGCCACCGAGCGGTCGCCCTGTTCGGTCGCCACCGTCACGCGCAGCAGCGTCTGGTAGATGCCCTCGCGCTCGTGGCGGACGTCGCTGACCTCCAGCCCGCGCTCCTTGGCGAGATAGGGCGCGTTGACCATGTTCACGCTTTCCGAATAGCGCCGCATGAAGCCCGCCAGCACCGCGCCGGTGATCGGCTTGCCGTTGAGCCCCGCCGCGGCGCCCTCGCGCTCGATGCTGATCTTGGTCAGATTGCCATGCGCCAGCTGCCCGACGAGGCTGCCCAGCTTTTCGGCCAGCGCCATATAGGGACGCAGCTTGGGCGCTTCCTCGGCGCTGAGGCTGGGCATGTTGAGCGCGTTGCTCACCCCGCCATCGACCAGATAGTCGCTCATCTGCTCGGCCACCTGAAGCGCGACATTGACCTGCGCCTCGGTGGTGGATGCGCCCAGATGCGGGGTGCAGATGAAATTGGGCTGGCCGAACAGCGGGCTTTCCTTGGCCGGTTCGGTGGCGAAGACGTCGAGCGCTGCCCCCGCCACATGCCCGCTGGCAAGCAGTTGGGCGAGCGCCGCCTCGTCGATCAAGCCGCCGCGCGCGCAATTGACGATCCGCACGCCCTTCTTCGCCTTGGCGAGATTCTCGGCCGAGAGGATGTTGCGCGTCTCGTCGGTCAGCGGGGTATGCAGCGTGATGAAATCGGCGCGCGCGAGCAGCGTCTCGAGATCGACCTTCTCGACCCCGATCTCGACTGCATGATCCGGCGTCAGAAAGGGATCGTAGGCGATCACCTTCATCCGCAGGCCCTGCGCGCGCGCAGCGACGATCGAGCCGATATTGCCCGCGCCGATCAGGCCCAGCGTCTTGCCGGTGACCTCCACGCCCATGAAGGCGCTCTTGGGCCATTCGCCCGCCTGCGTCCGCGCATTGGCTTCCGGAATCTGCCTGGCCAGCGCCATGATCATGGCGATCGCGTGCTCGGCGGTTGTGATCGAATTGCCGAACGGCGTGTTCATCACCACCACGCCGTGCGCGCTTGCCGCCGGAATATCGACATTGTCGACCCCGATACCGGCGCGGCCGATCACCTTGAGCTTGGTCGCGGCTGCAATGATCTCGGGCGTCACCGTTGTGGAGGAGCGTATGGCAAGGCCGTCGTATTCGCCGATGCAAGCCTTGAGTTCCTCGGGCGTCATGCCCGTCTTGACGTCGACCTCGCAGCCGCGCTCCGTGAAGATGCGCGCGGCGTTGGGGTCCATCTTGTCCGAGATGAGGACTTTGGGTTTGGTCATGGTCTGAATTCCCGTGCGAGTTTCCGCGCAGGCGCGGACCTCGTGCAATGTATGACGATGAAGCGGCTTGCGGCCCCGCCTGTGCGGGGACGCGCACTAGGCCTGCAGGCGACCGTAGGCCCACTCGATCCACGGCAGCAGGCGTTTCAGATCCTCCTGCTCGACGGTTCCGCCGCACCAGATGCGCAGGCTCGGCGGGGCGTCGCGATAGCCGTTGAAATCATAGCCGACATCGCGATCCTCGAGCATCTTGGCGATGCGCCCAGGCACCTTGGCCTGCTCTTCTTCGGTGAGGCTGTCGTAGTAATCGCCCTGGAAGACGAAGCACACGCCCGTGTTGGTGCGCTGCGCCGGGTCGGGGACCATGTTGCGCAGCCACGGGGTCGCCTCGATCCAGTCGGTGACGATCTTGGCATTGGCATCGGCGCGTTCGAACATCGCTTTTCGCCCGCCGATCGACTTCGCCCATTCGAGCGCGAGGATATAGTCCTCGGTCGCCAGCATCGAAGGGGTGTTGATCGTCGCACCCTCGAAGATCGCGCGGTTGAGCTTGTCGCCCTTCTTGAGCCGGAACAGCTTGGGCAGCGGCCATACAGGATCGGTGTTCTCGATCCGCTCGACCGCCTTGGGGCTGAGGATCAGCATGCCGTGCTGCGCTTCCGATCCCATCACCTTCTGCCAGCTGTAGGTCGTGGCATCGAGCTTGGGCCAATCCATCTCCATCGCGAAGATCGCGCTGGTGGCATCGTTGATGGTGACGCCTTCGCGATCCGGCGCCAGCCAGTCGGTGTCCGGGATCTTGGCGCCCGAGGTGGTGCCGTTCCAGGTGAAGACGACATCGTCGCCCTGTGGGATCGAGGCGAGATCGGGGATTTCGCCGTAATCGGCATCGAGCGTGGTCAATTGGGGCAGTTTCAACTGCTTGACCGCGTCCTGAATCCAGACATTGCCGAAGCTTTCCCAGGCCGCGACCGTCGCCGGGCGATCGGGATGGAGCATCGTCCACATCGCGCATTCCAGCGCACCGGTATCGGACCCGGGCATGATCCCGACCAGATAGTCTTCGGGAATGCCGAGCAGTTCCTTGGACAGGTCGATGGCGTGCTTGAGCCGCGCCTTGCCCACACTCGAGCGGTGTGAACGGCCCAGCGATTCGGTCTGGAGTTTGGAAAGCGCCCAGCCCTTGTGCTTGGCGGTGGGTCCGGATGAAAAAAACGGACGCTCCGGCTTCAATGCCGGTTCGGTATTGGCAGTCATGTATTCTCTCCTTGCAGAGAGCTCGCGCGGCGTTGGGACCGCGTGGCCCGGCGCCGGACCTAATGTTGCGCCGCAGCAAGTCAACGCGAAACAGGATTTCATCGACAGCCCGGTTGCGAGACGCGGTGAGCGCATCGCTCCGGCTTGCGCCCTCTCGCAGGCGCGATCTCCTGTCTCGCCAAAGCTTTGAGCCTCGCCTATGAGCCCGCGCAGGATGGCTGTCACCGATCTTCGCATCGCCCTCTTCAGCGGCAATTACAACTACACCCGCGATGGAGCGAATCAGGCGCTGAACCGGCTGGTGGGCTATCTGCTGGCGGAGGGCGCGGCGGTACGCGTCTATGCTCCGACCGTAGCCGAGCCCGATTTCGAGCCGACCGGCGATCTGATCGGCCTTCCCAATGTCCGGATGCCGGTGAAAGGGCGCGGCGAATACCGCATGGCCACCGGGATCGATGCCGCGGTGAAGCGCGATCTGGACGCATTCGCGCCCAATTTGATGCACATCGCCTCCCCCGATCCGGGCGGCCATGCGGCGCTCAGATGGGCGCGGCGACGCGGCATCCCGGTGCTGGCCTCGGTTCACACCCGCTTCGAGACCTATCCGCGCTATTACGGGCTGGGCTTTCTCGAGCCTGTGGTCGAAGCGATGCTGCGCCGCTTCTACAATCGCTGCGATGCGCTGGTCGCGCCCTCCGAGAGCCAGATCGCCGAGCTCAAGGCGCAAAGGATGCACCACGACATCTCGATCTGGTCGCGCGGGGTCGATCGCGACATCTTCGATCCCGCGCGGCGCGATCTCGGATGGCGCCGCGCGCAAGGCATCGCGGACGACGAGGTCGCGATCGCCTTCCTCGGGCGGCTGGTGATGGAAAAGGGGCTCGACACCTTCGCCGCGGCGATCGCCGAACTGCGCAGGATGCAGGTCGCGCACAAGGTGCTGGTGATCGGCGACGGCCCGGCGCGCGGCTGGTTCGAGGGGGCGATGCCCGGCGCGAGCTTCGCCGGCTTCCAGACCGGGCGCGATCTGGGCCGCGCGCTGGCGAGCGCGGATGTCTTCTTCAATCCTTCGGTCACCGAGACCTTCGGCAATGTCACGCTCGAGGCGATGGCCAGCGGCCTGCCCGTGGTCGCCGCCGGCGCGACCGGCGCCGCTAGCCTGGTGGTCGATGGCGAAACTGGCGCGCTGGTCCCGCCGGGCGATGCCGCCGCCTTCGCCCGCGCGCTGGCGCCCTATTGCACCGAGCCTGCGCTGCTGCGCGAGCATGGCGATGCGGGTGAGCGCCGCGCCCGCGCCTATTCCTGGGATGCGATCAACCAGGCGGTGGTCGATACCTATCTGCGGTTGCGGGAGCGCAAGCGCTAAGATCGGTCAGCGCAGCACGCCCTTGTTCTTCATGCTGAGCGCGTAGATCAGCAGGAATGTGGCGATCGACCAGATCACGATGGAAATCGCCGCGCTGGGCCCGCTCGTCACCCATTCGGGCTGCTCGCTGATCGCCTGATAGAAGGTCGTGCCCGCGAGCCCCAGCAACGCCAGCGCGAAGGCCCAGACCGCATAGCGCAGCCGCATCAGCAGCAGGACCGAGCCGAGCACGCTGCTCCAGACGCCGAGCGCCCAGAAAGCATGGACCCAGCCGGGGAAGCCTATGAAATAGGCCAGCGCTGCCTCGGCGCTCACTCCCATGTCGGTGACCATGCCCTCCATGTATTCGAGGTTGCCGAGCTGCGTCTGAAGATAGTCGTTCGCACCGAAGGCGTTCCACAGCAGCGAGATCGCGCCCACCGCCCACAGATGCCATGGCGTTCGTGCCGGAAGTGTCGTCATCGTCATCCTCCCCCTTGCCTCGAGGCGTCAACTTACGCCCATCGGCGCCTGGTGCAAAGCGGCTTTGCAAAAGCACCTTCGGCACCCGCGATGATGGATTTCCCCTCGCCATTCCCTACATGGGAGCGATGGCCGATCTCTTCCCCGACACCGTGTCAGATGTGTCAGAACCCCCTCCCCGCGAAGACGCCCCGCTCGCCGACCGCCTGCGCCCCGCCACGCTCGGCGAGGTCATCGGGCAGGACCATCTGACCGGCCCCGAAGGACCGATCGGCCGCATGGTCGCGGCGGGGCGGCTGTCCTCGATGATCCTGTGGGGCCCGCCCGGCACCGGCAAGACCACCATCGCCCGCCTGCTCGCCGCCAGCGTCGGGATGCGCTTCGAGAGCGTCAGCGCGGTATTCTCGGGGGTCGCCGATCTCAAGAAGGCCTTCGCCGCTGCCGACCGCGCCGCCGAGGTTGGTCAGCGAACGCTGCTGTTCGTGGACGAAATCCACCGCTTCAATCGCGCGCAACAGGACGGTTTCCTGCCCTTCGTCGAGCGCGGCACGGTGACGCTGGTCGGCGCCACGACCGAGAACCCCAGCTTCGCGCTCAACGCCGCGCTGCTCAGCCGCGCGCAGGTGCTCATCCTCCACCGCCTTGGTGCCGAAGCGCTGGGCCAGCTGCTCGACCGCGCCGAGACGCTCGAAGGACCGCTCCCGGTCACCGATCCGGCGCGCGATGCACTGATCGCCAGCGCCGATGGCGACGGGCGGTTCCTGCTCAACCAGGCCGAAACGCTCTACCATGCACAGCTCGACCAGCCGCTCGGCCCCGCCGAACTCGGCCGCTTCCTGCAGCGCCGCGTCGCGGTTTACGACAAGGATCGCGACGGGCATTACAATCTCATTTCCGCGCTCCACAAGGCGGTGCGCGGCTCCGATCCGCAGGCGGCGCTCTATTACCTTGCGCGGATGCTCACTGCGGGCGAGGAACCGCGCTTCCTCGCGCGGCGCCTGGTGCGCATGGCGGTGGAGGATATCGGCCTCGCCGATCCCCAGGCGCTGACGCAATGCATGGCCGCGAAGGATGCATACGAGTTCCTCGGCAGCCCCGAAGGCGAGCTGGCACTGGCGCAGGCCTGCCTCTACCTCGCCACCGCGCCCAAATCGAACGCCGTCTACAAGGCACAGAATGCGGCGTGGAAGAGCGCGAAGGAAACCGGCAGCCTGATGCCGCCGCCCAACATCCTCAACGCGCCCACCAAGCTGATGAAGGAGATCGGCTATGGCGCGGGCTACAGCTACGATCACAATTCGGAGGAAGGCTTCTCGGGTGACGACTACTGGCCCGAGGAGATGGAGCCGCAGAGCTATTACGAGCCGGTCGAGCGCGGCTTCGAGCGCGAGATCGCCAAGCGGATGGACTATTGGGACAAGCTGCGGCGCACCCGCGGGTGAGCCGGTTCGCTCATTTTCTCGCCATCGACTGGTCGGGCGCCAGGGGCGAACGCCACAAGGGCATCGCGCTGGCGCTGGCCGATGCGCGCGGCGGGCCGCCGGTTCTGGTCGAGAGCAAAAAGGGCTGGAGCCGAGCCGAGGTGCTCGCCATTCTGCGCGACGATCTGCCGCCCGATACGCTGATCGGCCTCGATCTCGGCATCGCGCTGCCGAGCGCGGACTGCGGCGCCTATTTCCCCGGATGGTCGAACTCGCCCACCGATGCTCCAGCACTGTGGGCGCTGGTCGACTCGATCGCCGCCGAGGAACCCCATCTCGCGGCCAACAGCATGGTCGCGCATCCCGCGATCCGCCCTTACTTCCGCGACGGGAGCGAGACCGGCGCGCGTTTCGGCTGCGACGACGCCGCGCATGGCCGCGGGCGGTTTCGGGTGACCGAACACGCGCAGGCGGCGATGGGCTGCAAACCCTATTCGAATTTCAACCTCGTCGGCGCGGCGCAGGTCGGCAAATCCTCGCTCACCGGAATGCGGATGCTGCATCGGCTGCGCGGCCATCTCCCGGTCTGGCCGGTCGATCCGACCGAGGACACAGGCTCGGTGATCGTTGAAATCTACACCTCGCTCGCCGCGCGCGAGGCGGGCCGCAGCGCCGGCCACGCCAAGATGCGCAGCTATGAGGCGTTGAACGAGGCGCTGGTCGCGCTTGGCTCTCCCACTGTCGAAGGCGCAGGCCCGATCGACGATCACGCTACCGACGCGCTGCTCGCCGCCGCCTGGTTGCGCACGGTCGCCGGCGATCCGCGCCGCTGGAATCCAACCGGAATGACGCCGGAGATCGCTCGCACCGAAGGCTGGACTTTCGGCGCGGTTTGATCGAAAGGCGCAGGATGATGTCGCCCTACCGCTTCGCTGCATGAGGGCGACGATGCCGGCTTAGCTCAGTTGGTAGAGCACCTGATTTGTAATCAGGGGGCCAGGGGTTCGAATCCTCTAGCCGGCACCATTCTTCCGCATCGCACGGACCCAACGGGACATCAGTTCCCCAGCCGGTCCTCGATCGCGTCGGACAGATCGCGCAGGCGCTCGGCGTTGTAGCCAAGATCCGAAAGCCCCACCCGGCTCGCCGAGCGCAAATCGATCCTGCCGTCGCGCACCCGCACGATCACATCGTCGCGAAAGCCGTAAGCGAAGGTTTCGGCCACGCCTTCGACGGTTCCGGCGGCGGGATCGCGGCGGATGTCCTGCAAGCCGATATCCGCCATCGCGGCAACTGCGGCATCCAGCGCCTCGGCCTGGCTCACCTGCTCGGTGGCGATGGGCTGCAGATCGCCGTAGTTTTCGGCGATGACATCGGCGTGCGTCTTGATCGCAAGGCTCGGATCCACCCTGTCCTGCCACATCTCCAGTCGGCCGAGCGGGGTGGAATAATCGTTGAGTTCATTCGCGCCCCACTCCTCGCGCATCGCCAGGGTTTGCGCGGAGAACTGCGGCGGATCGTAGACATCGGTCGCGACATCGTGGATCGGCGGCGCAGCATTCCCCTGCGCGCGGACCGACATCAGCCCGGCGAACAGCACGACCGGGATCGCCAGCGCGAGCGCCGCTTTCCACCAGACCCCGCGCGGCGTGCGGAAAAATGCCAGCGCCAGCGCGACAAGCGCCACGGCGGCGGCGATCGCGATCAGGATCGGTCCGGCCTGCACCGTCATGAAGAGGAAGCCCGTTTGCCAGCCGATCAGCCCGATCTTGGGCGCGAACACCGCGAAGACGAACCACACCAGCACCGCCAGCGACAGCCACAGCGCGTATTTGGGCAGCTTTTCCATGAAATCCTTCATCATCCTCTCCCTCTGTAGGATGCGACACCCTGATCGGGCAGCCAGAGCGCCTGTGGCGGAGCGCCGCTCTGCCAGAACACATCGATCGGTATACCGCCACGCGGATACCAATAGCCGCCGATCCGCAGCCACTTGGGCTGCATCTCGTCGAACAACCGCTTGCCGATCCCGACCGTGACATCCTCATGGAAACCGCAATGATTGCGGAAGCTGCCGAGGAAGAGCTTGAGGCTCTTGGATTCGACGATGGTTTCGCCCGGTGCATAGTCGATCACCAGATGCGCGAAATCGGGCTGGCCGGTGACCGGGCACAGCGAGGTGAATTCGGGCGCGGCGAAGCGGACCATGTAGAGCTCGCCGCTGCGCGGGTTGGGAACATAGTCCAGCTCCGCCGCTTCCGGCGAGGCGGGAAGCGAACTGTCCTGTCCGAGAAACCTGGGGTTTGGTGTGGTGCCCATGCCGCGCTCCTGCCGGTTCCGACACGCATGCGCAAGCGATCGCTTGGAGAGCGAGGCTTCACAGCCTATTCAGCGCGGCTTCCCGACACGCTCGGCCCCTTCCATCTGCAAGCATGGCAATGACCCGCCCCACATCCCGACTCTCGTTGCCCGCTCTGGCTTTCTTGACCTGGCCCCTGATCGCACCGGTTGCGGTCTCGGCACAATCGGCGCAGGATTTTCAGCTCCCCCCGAACCCCGCGCCCACCGCGACGCCGAGTCCCAGGGTGCAGGGGCCGGTCGATCTCGAGAGCGGGATCCCGACGGCACCCCGACCGCTATCTACACCCACCTCCACCCCTACACCCTCCCCGCGGCCGACCGCAGTCGCGAGCCCGAGCCCCGTCCCTGCGCGCAGCCCCATCGCCATTCCGACTCCCGAGCCGCGCAGTCAGCCTCGTCCAGCAGTCACGCCGAGCGCCACGCTGACGGCGAACCGCGAGGCTCCGGCGGCTCCGCCCAGCCTGACGGGGCAGACTAGCACTGCGGAGCCCGGTTCAGGGGGCGAGATGGAGCAAGACCCGTCCGCCGTTGAAGCGAGCCCGCCGGTCGGCAACCTGCCCGCACCGACCCTCGCTTCTCCCGCGTCCGCCGCCGGCGTCGCCTCCACCG
>Ga0208316_1000841_pt1 | contig 21920 bp, 32 predicted proteins | sample MalvireepMed_231_FD_184240 | JGI IMG/M metagenome (GOLD analysis project Ga0208316, IMG submission 184240) | Marine viral communities from the Global Malaspina Expedition - Malaspina viral metaG DeepMed_231 (SPAdes) (version 2) | ecosystem: Environmental > Aquatic > Marine > Oceanic | place... | reverse complement strand
CCCGCCGCTTCGCCGCACTGAACCTTCCCCTGGCGGAGCAGCACAATTTCGGGGCGTAGCGCAGCCTGGTAGCGCACTTGCATGGGGTGCAAGGGGTCGAAGGTTCGAATCCTTCCGTCCCGACCAATTAGGTCGACATAAAGCCTTGTTTTGGAAAGACTTTTCCTCAACAGGGCTTTTTTGTATCTGGCGATTGTCGAGGAAGTGTCGAAAACGGGTTGAGCGATACGGCCTCTTTGAGATGGTCCGGGGCAAGGTGAGCATAGCGGAGCGTCATGTTGATCGAGGCGTGACCCAGTATCTTTTGCAGCGTCAGAATGTTACCGCCCCTCATAACGAAATGCGCCGCGAAGGTATGCCTAAGCACGTGGCTGGCCTGACCCCTGGGCAACTGGATACCAGATTTGCGAAGGGCCACACGGAAGCCCTTAAGCGTGGCCGCCAGATCGCCATATCGCTGGAAGTGACTCCGCAACGCAGATTCGAACTCAGATGAAATCGGGATAGAGCGAACCTTGCCGGACTTGGTATTGCTAAGCGTGATCACGCCGGAACGGACCTGAGAAGCACGCAACCGCTCCGCTTCCCCCCATCGAGAACCGATGGACAAACAGACCTTGGTCGCCATCGATAGGTGCGGGTTCGGGCTTTCATCCGTTTTGGAAACCAGATGCTCGATCTCAGGTATGGTTAGCCAGGATAATTCCCGCTGTTCGACCTTAAGAGGCTTCACCGTACCGAGGGGATTGGAGTACTTTACCTCGCCCAATTCGTGCAGCTTGTTGTACACGGCACAGATGAAACCTAGTTCATTGTTCAGCGTCTTAGGGTGAGTACCTGACTCAAGACGGTTGTTGCGATACTCGACGTAGAGCAACGGCTTGACCTGGGATGCGGGCACCCTCAGCGAATCAGAAGCATGCTTCAGAAGCGGCAAGCGCCGTTTACCAGCTTTCAGCGTTTTACCGTGCAGGTCATACCAACGCTGCGAAAGCTCCCATAGACTGCGATTGTCGCGCTTCGGTGCCTCCCAAGGTTGAGCGCCGTGAAACATCGTCCGAACGTGAGACTCATACCGCTGAGCCTCCGCCTTGGTCCTCACAGTCTTGCGAAACCGTTTTCCTTTCACGGGCTCCACGTCGACAAACCAACGGCCATCACCACGTTGCTTAATCATATCGCCCGGCCATATCGGATATAGCGCTCCTCGAGCAAGTCACGAACATGGCGACGAAGATCAGCCAGATACTTGCCCTTAAGGACGTAATGCTCGCGGATCATGTCGAAAAAGGGTAGCTGCTGTAGCGCCTTCCATGCTTGCGTGGCAGACATCCGGTGACGTGCACAACAGCTAATATAATTCCCGAGAAGCAGCTCAAAGTTCTTTCCGGAAAACCCCGAGGCAGTTTTATAGTGTCGGCGATACTCCACGGCGGGCGGCTCCACCGGATACGCCTGCTGGCCTATAAGCGTCCAAAACGGATCGAACCAACCGGGCCGTCGAAGATAACGGAACGCATCACACCCGTACAGCCACAACCCATCCAGATGATCGTAGAGGCTGGCGTAGTCATTAAAGTGAAGAATCTCACCCGTCCGATGATCAATCGACCCTTCCGCGAACTGCTGGACAACAGAGTGATGGAAACGGAACTCGATCCGATAGACCGGCGTGTTCTCCTGGAAATGACCGCTTTCACACCAGACGGAACGCCAGTAATCCAGCTTGTCACGAACCTTGGCCTCTGCCGTTTTATCGTAAACGGCTAACTGGATGCCGGAGGGGGAACCAAAAAGCCAAGATTCACCACGACCATAGACCGCCATGGTGCTAGCGAACTCGACTTCGTCAATACCGTGATAGCTTCTCACACGCCGAGACCGGCAGTGTAAGCGGCTCTCGAAGTCTTTGGGCGGCACCCAACCTTGTACATCCAAAGCAACGTGTACGGCAGCCTGCTGCGGCTCAGCGCCGACCAACACAGCATCGGCAAACCGGTTCATCATGGTCTGCAACTCGGTTGGGCTTTGAGACCGGATACAATGAGGTGACACCTCGATTTTCAGGTGAGGCCCAGGCGCATCAGGCTGAGCGTGAAACGACTTCACGAGCAGGATAACGCCCAGGTCGGCGTTCTGTAACCGGTACTGATAACCGGAATCACGTCCGATACGACCAGCCGACCACCGCTCCCCGGCGAAATCCACAATGCCAGGAGCGTCGAACAGCGAGAGGATATCGGCGTGCAGACTACCGCGATAAAGCTGCCGAACCGTATCAGTACCGAAATGAACGACATTGACGCCGCGCAAGTCGAACGTGTCCCCTGTAACGGGATCGACAAACAGTTGGCCCCAGGGTGATTCCTCAAAATCATCATCCAGAGCAATACAGTGTTTCGGTGCCTTCGACATAATGAACTCCTAATGTGCGTTACTGTGCACGCTAACGCTCAGTTATAAGACGTGTTACAGGGACGTCTCTTCGTTTTGTGCGCGGGGGCGGCGCGCGTTCGCCTGCGCTCGCCCCCGCGCTGAATCCCCTTCCTCTCTAACGCGATCAGCATCGGCCAGATGATTGAACACCCCGTCCTGCAATGCCCGCTTGCAGACTGACAACGGCATGCCGCGAATACGGGTGCCCTGCTGCGTATGACATTGACAATCGGACATGTCGGCGCGAAAGGACATACAACCGTGAATGACCGGGACCGACTGCGGCGCTTTAGCCACGGCATCATAGAGAGGCGCTGTGTACGGGACGCCTGGAATCTCCGGCGACAACAACTCCGACCAATCCGCACTAACCGGGACAGAACTTGACCTGACTGGGACAGTCTGGACACCAGTTGCCGTCTCCGAGCCGATTTGATCAGGAATTTCATCCGAACCCGCTGAGTTGACCCAGGACCACATATACCAGCCACCAAACACCAGCCCAACGATCAGAACGGGAATAATCAACAGCCGACTAGGTATTCGGAACTTGTGGGTGTGAACCTCTGCGGAATGATAGAGGCCCCACACTTTCTTAGGGAGTTTGACCTGGCGCTTGTTGCAATCCTGCTTTAACGACCACTTGTCCTTAAGGTCAATGACGCCGTTACCCTTGTGGTACTCGGTAACCAGAGGTGCGCCGAAACTTCTAGAGTAGTGGAAGTGTTCATTGACGTACTTGCGGGCTTCATGATCGACCGCCGTTGGCGCCTGGGTGATGAATACCACGTCCAGACCCCTATGGCGGTGCTTACTGAGAATTGAGCAGCCCTCGGGAGTCGGACGCGAAAGCGGGCGCTGGGGAAATATATCCTGGACCTCATCGATGATGACGACTGAACCGTCCTCGACATGCTTATGCCACTCCCTCGCCTCATCGTCCGATAACTCGGTCCAGGGAAGCTGTAGATCGCGGATGCCACGATGATAGATGGGCCTGTCAGTGACGTCTTTGTACTTTGCGATGACGTGACTGGTTTTGCCAGAGCCGGGCGCACCAGTAACCAGTGTGAACATTGATCACCCCCCGCTAGGAATCAGCAACCCCAGCAATTTTCTTAGTTGCGCCCATGGCAGCGCGAATAGCCCAACGGACTGCGTAAGCCGACAGAATGACACTCATGGCTTTGTCAACTTGCAGCTGTATCAGCAGACCCGCCATATCAGCGGTGATTCCCTGGAACTGATCGATCACTTCCGCCGTAAGCAGGTCCATCAGGGAGTTAAACCCTATGTGCGTCACCACCCCAAGCCCTAAGGCCAATAGCACTCTGCCGACAAGGCTGCTGACGATTTTTCCAAGGAAGATAGCGATAGGTATTAAAATAGCCGGCATTTATATACCCTCCGCGACGATACGCGCCGCCCAGAAGTACGCCATGGCCAAAATCAGGTAGCCGAGCATACCGGCGAGGTCCCAAAACGGCGTCATGTCGAACTGGTAGGATTTTCCGTAGAATTGGAAATCGAGCACCGGGGCGCTGCTACTTCCTTGTAGGAAACCGCTGTCGTCAAAACCGTCGAAGTATTCTGATACGTCAATGTCGGCTTTTTTCACCTTGTTTTTTTCATTCGAGTCATCCAGCAACGAATCACCGTCTGAATCTTCGTTAAACTCCTCAGTGCCCTTCAGATCGTCCCGCCATAATTCCTGATCACACCGGACATGGAATAGCTCAATCGCCAATGCACATCGAGTTGGGTCCATATCGTCTGAGCAATCGGGTTCCCTACGTTCACCCTTTTCACAGGTGCCGCCGTCATGTGAACCCTGCTCACCATTGCCGGAGTCGCCGTCTCCATCATCTTCAATACCGCCGGGCTCACCATCAGGAATGCCGTTACCATCACCGTCCTGTTCACCGTCCTGGGTGCCGTCGCCATCGGCGTCGGGATCCTCGGGATAGGGGTCATCGGCGTTAGGAATACCGTCACCGTCGCTATCGGCGTTACCGTCGCTGTCAGACGGTTCCTCATAATTGGGGTCATCCTGACCGCAGTACCAGTCACCCGTAGAACCACCGGCCTCATTACAACTCTCATCTGTTTCTGGTGCCCGACAATAGGTCTGACCGTTCGGAGCAGTAACGCTGTTTGGACAGCCGCCGCCACCACCAGGGCAATAGCGACCGTCGAAACCCTGATAACAGCCGTCCTCATCGGTATATTCGTCCCACGGCTCGGAAGGCTCAGCACCGTCAGACTCCTCGCAGTAAACACCGGTGCTGGTGGCGTCGTAGAAATATCGGCGGACGCCGTTAACCTCGATCCAGGGCACTGAACCGGAGGAACTCGTAGTCATTACGCAATTGGAATAACAGGCGCTGGAGCCGAGTGGCGAAGAAGAAACAACTTGTTGAGTGACGCCGGGATCAATAGGGCATTCAGGAGGGGGCGGAGGTTCGTCCGTGCAGGCCCAACCGCCATTCTGCTGCTGAACTGGATGCAGATGAGAAGCCTCACACCAACCACGAAAAAACGAACGGTTGCCATTGGAATGATCAGTCTGCCGACAAACGTAATTGTATTCATAAGATACCGTGCGATTGCACTCTTGAGTAAGAACCTCGAAGGTGGTGCCTCCGGTACGCTGATAAGAACAATCCGTGAAATCTTGGCCGTCATCATTCTCACCGCCGACACAGTAAGCGGTCCAGGTTTGAATCGGAAACGTAGCACCATGGGCAGCTTGAGGGGCTATTACCGTATAGAAAGCAAGCCCCAAAGCGAGACCAGCACAACGAAGAAGAACGGACAAGCCACGACCCTGCGAGGGGTAGCCTATAGAAGCCGCACAAGATATTTCAAGAAAAGAGAACATAGATCGACACCAAACCAACCACCAAATAAACGTATTGCTCGATCATTTTTATATCCCAACTATCAACGTAGTAATGGCTCGGAAATAAAAACGGGGACCGAAGTCCCCGCCGGGCTTAGGAGAAGATCATCCCCTTCACCCACTTGAAAGTGATCGCCAGGGCCGCGGCCCCGATGATCAAACCGCCGACCGTGGCGAGGGCGGTTTCAAGGTTGCCGAAAGACGCCTCAACGGCGGCGGTGTCGATACCCGCCGTTTGAGCCATCGCCAAACCGGAGACCATGCTGGTACCGGTGATCAGGGCCGCCTTGCGACCGTATGCTGAGGCTTTCGCCTTCAGCGCGTTTGCTTGCGCTTTCATAAAACACCTCTTAATCAAAGTCAGGAAAGATCAACCGTCTCAACCACTTGAACGAAGCCGCGACGGCAAACGACGCGAACGCCAGACCCAGGAACAAGCTGGCATCCGCATACGACAACGGGGGCAGCGTAAGCGGCACCCCATCGACGTTCTGGAGCGTGCCGGTGCAGAGCGCAGCGCCGTCCGCCGCTTGCTGCCATTCGCCGTTTGTGCACGCTATGAGTTCCATTACCCGCTAACCGTTTACTTGTCAGCGGGCTGTTTGTTCGCCGTGGAGCCGGCGGCTTTCTCGGGAACGACACCGACGAAGAACGGCTGAGACTTGCCACCGGCGGCTTTGCGCAACATCGCCACGAAATTGACGTTGTCTCCGGGTTTCAGGTTCGGAAGCTGGTCAAACACCTGAGGGTCACAGCCGATCTTGGTCACCTCATAGCCCCGAGTATTGGCGGCGTTGTCACCCACCGGGTCCTGGCCGGTGAAAACAGAGGAAAAGGTTCGGCCATCCACGGTGACGCGAGTGACCCCGAGTACAGTTACATTCATCTCAAATTGCATGGTTTTGCCCTCATTGAATTGGCCGTTTTGTAGGCCGTTGCTTTATTTAAAGTGGTTACGCGTTCGCCAAAGCCGTTAACCCGCAATCCCGAAGGATCGCCCTGGCGTCTGTATTGTTCTCACTTGCATGAGCGCGGCAGAGTGCCCGGACTTCGCGTTCAGTCTTTCCGAAACCCATGAAGCGCCAGGGTGCGTATTGATGCTTAGGTAATTCCCCGGCACTCCAACAGCGTTCCGCTACATAGATGCCTTCACGGAGTTTTCGGGTTCGGTATAAGCCGCATTGGCTAAAGCTTTTGTTCGGTGCTATCCGTTTAAAATCCATGTGTGCGCCCTCCGGGCCGGGCTCTACTCGCTTCGCTCCCCGGTACACAGGTGTACCGGCCCTTACGGGTCACGATCCCTCGCACCTCCGCCTCCGGCTCCGCGCTCCGCTTGGCAGGGAGGAACATCACTCCCTCGGACTCCGGATCAAGAGCGGGGCCGCCCCACACCGTCACCGACACCCTCGGTCTGTTCGCGGACTGTGAGCCGCCCAGCGAACCGCGCAAGGGCGGGCGGCTCCGCCGTGGCTGCGCCACCCTTGCGCGGTTCACTGGCCGTCTCCCTGATCGTCCGCGACCGAGGATGACGGTGACGGAGCGGGGCTAGAGGGGGTTACGCTGGACGCGAAATCGGGACAACCCGCTTCCATCCAGGCGGTGAGAACCGCGCCACCAAGGGTCCACAAATCCGTGCCGCGACGGATGGCTTCCTCTTGCAGCGACAGATAAACGGAACTGGGCGCCACCACGTAAAAGCGACGGTCCTTATCTTCAAAATTGGTACGACGCGGCGGGATCACAGAAGCGGTCATAGTGCCCCCTGAAACAGCGATAATTGGGGGGATTGATCACGACCGGCCCGGTAGATAAAGGCCAGGGCGTCGGATCGGCGAGACTCGGGGAATTCGGCGGTGTCGATAACACCAACCAGATTACGAACGTGGACACGAAGCACCCCATTTGCAGACGTGATTACACCCAGCAGGCGGACGCCCGCACGGCGGAGAAGGGACACCTGAGCCAAGGACATGGCAGCGGATTTAACGCCTTGCCAGCAGTAGCGACGGCCTCGACGTTTATAGGTAGCGCGGATCATTGGCCGGACTCCCGACGACGACGGGATTCCCCCTGAGCCAAGTCACCCCAGTGATAACACAGCGCAAGAAAGCTATTGAGATCACCGTCAGACAGGGCACACATATCTTCCAAACTGCAATGACCCAGCGAAAACAACGCATTAATGGCTTCGTTCTGCAGAACCTCTTTCATACCTCGCCCTCCCGTAGCTGATCGACCAGAGCAACAACATTCACCATCCGACGGCGACCGACCGTCACAACCGGCAGATAGCCTTTATCGACCCAGCCGCGCACAATCCCCGGTTCCGTTCTGATCCACTCCGCGAACTCAGCCCACGGCATCAGCGGCGGCCAGTCAGCTTGCTTGTTCATCCCTTCCCCAATGTCCGGTATCATCACTCTATACCACTGTATTTGTTGTACATTACAACTGTAGATTACATAAACCGAAGGCAGGCGTAAAGTACAGATGTAATATACATCTATACTTTTTTGGAAATAATGGACGAACGAATTAGAACGCTTATAGATAAGATCGGAATTGATGAACTGGTGCGCCAAACCGACATTGGCTCAACCAGATGGCGGACTGTGCGTTACGACAAACGAACAAGGATCAGCACAAAAGAAGTAAGCGCACTGACATCCATTAGACCGCAATATGCGCTTTGGTTAAGCAGTGGGCAGATCGCTCCAGAGGCAGGACAGACCAGCCCGGAATATGAAGAAGCTAACGCACAGCTTAAGGAACGCGGCGAGGGATAGAGATCACGCAAAGGGCGGCAAGAGCCTGGTTCTCTAGGAAGGGGGGAAGATGACGGACCATAAGGACAGCGCAGCAACCATCGGAATAGCAATCGTCGCTGCGGCCATAATCATAATCGGTGGTTGGATCGGATATACCGAGTACAAGGAAGCTCAGGCCATCAAGTTCTTAAACCAGATGGGGCGAGAATTCGAAGAAGACACTGAGCGAAGGATCCGGGAGCGGGAAGAGCGTAGAGAACAACGCCGATACGAACAACAACAGGCTAAAGAACGGGCTGAATTGGAGAAGCGGCGAAAAGCTGAATACGAAAGAAAGCTGGAACAGCAGATCAGCGAAGAATGCCGCTTCTGGAAGCTGCAAAACCAACAGAACCCAACGGACCGAACCGCCACCAAAGTGGAACAGCACTGCCCCTTTGGATGAACCGTGAGAAAGGTGTCGAAAAGCGTCGAAATCAGAGTGTAGGGAAGAGCAATAGTGTGCGGGCGGGAAAAGCTAAGTAACTGTTTTGTGAGGAAAAGTGAAACGATGTGCACCAGGGTATAGGGTTCGAATCCTTCCGTCCCGACCAAATTGAAGTCTCTCGGTGTTTCAGCCGATCCCAAAGGCCCTGTCATGCAGGGCCTTTTTCGTTATAGTGCGTTTCATGTGGTTGCAATTCCTGCCACCGCATACCCCCAATACCGGGGGTACATCTGGGGGCACAAGGCATAGGCTCCTGGACTGATACCCCCAATTAGGGAGTGAAACGCCCATGCCTCTTACCGCGACCGCCGTCCGCCAAGCCTTGCCCAAGGCGAAGGCCTACAAGCTTTCAGACGGTCATGGCCTATACCTATTGGTAAATCCCAAAGGTGCCAAGTACTGGCGCTACAAGTATCGCTATGGCGGCAAAGAGAAGACTCTCGCCCTGGGCGTGTTCCCTGAGGTGTCGCTGAAAGACGCCCGGGTGGCCCATCAGACGGCGAGGACCAAGCTCGATAAGGGCGTGGACCCCGGCGAAGAGCGCAGGGTTCAGAAGCTCACTCGCAACCTTGCGGCTGCGGATAGCTTTGAGGCCGTCGCTTTGGAGTGGTTCGGCAGGGTCATGCCGGACAAGTCGGAGAGTTACCGCGTTCGGACCCGCCGAATCCTAGAGAAAGACCTGTTCCCAGTCATCGGCCAGAGACCAGTGGGTGCAATCAAGCCGCCAGAGATGCTGGCGGCCCTCCGCCGGATCGAGGCCCGAGGCGCCAACGACATAGCCCATCGCGCCAAGCAGACGGCCGGCCAGATCTTCCGCTATGCCGTGGTGACGGGGAGGGCTGAGCGAGACCCTAGCGCAGACCTTAAGGGCGCCCTGGCGCCGCGACAGAAGCAGCACCACGCAGCTATCACTGACCCTGATGAGGTTGGGCGGCTCATGGTAGCGATTGACGGCTTCACAGGGACCCCAGTCGTAAAGACAGCTGTTCAGCTTTCCGCGCTGCTCTTTCAGCGGCCCGGCGAAATCCGGGCTATGGAGTGGTCGGAGATCAACTGGGACCAAGCCCGCTGGGAGATACCCGCCGCCAAGATGAAGATGAGGGCACCTCACATTGTCCCCCTGTCTCGTCAGTCCCTTGAGTTGCTGGAGGAGCTTCATTTGCTTACCGGCAGGGGGCGATACGTGTTCCCCAGTGCCCGTGGGGCGAGTAGGTGCCTCTCTGAAAATACCGTTCGTATCGCTCTGCGGGCTATGGGGTATGACAAGGACACGATGACAGCCCACGGCTTCCGCGCCATGGCCAGAACGATCCTGGATGAAGTGCTCGGCTGCCGAGTGGATTGGATAGAGCACCAACTGGCGCACGCGGTGCGGGACGCGAATGGCCGTGCCTATAACCGAACCGCCCACCTGGAGGGGCGCGCCAGGATGATGCAGCAGTGGGCGGATTATCTGGACCAGCTCAAAGCCCAGGCCGGTGCTGGAAATGTAATACTCATGCGAAAGGCCTGAGCCGCTGGAAACCGAATTTCGCCAGTCTAGGGTAGCTCCCAAACGGCCGGAAACCCCATCGGCCTGGCTGGCGGATCAAATGGGGAGGTACGCGGGGTGTGACCTGGTATGAGCTCCACGAAACCAAGTCGATTGATACGATATGAACGCCGAATCTCTATGGATCGCGCAGCCGGCTATTTCTCAAGCCTGATAGATGAGGAGGTATCGGAGGCAGATTTTTATAGGGTAGCGAATGGCCGAGTACCGACGTTCATGAAGCCAAAGAACGGGAAGGGTATTGTAGCGTTCGCTGGGTTCTACGAGGGCGAACTCAGAAAGCTTCTTTTAGACGCCGGTGTAACCTCGGATCATGACCCCGATGAGTCGATAAGGATTGGGATACCTAAAGGCCGCATGCCGGAACTCAACTTTCTTGAGGACGAGCTGCCTTACCCGCTGCTCTGGTCTGCGTTTGATGTGGCAACTGTCGCCTCTCAAACGTCTGATGGCACCTCTATCTATTGGCTGCTGTGGGATTCCATCAAAGAAGAGATGACGCCCATTGAGCCATATGACCTTGATTCCTTTGAAATGGTCGTCACGCCCAAAGACGTTTATGAATTAGCTATGCAGACCTTGGATGATGACTACTGGCCCGCGCCAGATAGCCAGGTCGTCGCCAAAATGCAGGTGACTGCCCCAAGCAGAGTGTTTGGCCAGGACCTAGAATCGGCTCCAACCGAGATCCTTTCCGTTCCGGTGACAGCGTTCCAGGCAGATGATGGTTTTGACGCATTGTTTCCTGCCCCAGAAACGCAAAGTGACCCTAAGGCGAAACCCCAAAAAAGACCCGGCTATAACTGGCCTCTGATTGCTGGAGCCCTTCTGGAGCTGTTAACCGAAGGAGAGAAGATGAACCAGGCAGGGGTGGTGACCTCATTGGTCAGTCGCGAGATCTCGGGGCTTAAGCAACGGACGCTAGATGGGGCTCTGGCGGATGCAAAGAGAGCGTATTCAGCCAAGACGGAGAAGTAATTACTGCAATTGCAGTACGAACTCCTGCAATTGCAGAGACCCGGGGGGAAATTTGCGAATAATAGGTAAGCGTTTCAGCAAGCATCAACGTGCAAGAGGCGCTACCAATGCATACCAACCTTCCCGAGACCGGCTTTGTTCGCCTGTTCCAGATTGTGGGGCAGGCTCCGGTAACTGAAGAGCAAGCAGACCGGAATCGAAAAGAGGGCAAACGCCCTGTTCAGCCCCGCCCTGCCATACCGGCCATTATCCCAGTCAGTCGCACCACTTGGTGGAGAGGCGTCAAAGAAGGACGCTTCCCACCAGGCGTGAAGCTCTCAGGCGGAATCACCGTCTGGAGGGTAGAGGATATTCGGAAGCTTCTTGAAAGAAGCGGGGAGGCAGCGGCATGAGCGAGAAGAGCCCGGCGCCCACCGGACCCATCCCAAAAGCACAGCAGCAGCTTATCACGCCCCTCGGGCCCCGTCATCGCCGCCTGGTCGAGGCCTTGTTGCGCCGGCCCATCACCAGAGAAGAGGCTGACCGGATCGCTAAGGCATCAAATGGCCCTCACTGGATCATGGAGCTCCGCAGGAAAGGCCTGAACATCATCTGCGAACGCCGGCAGAAGCGTGATTCTGACGGTGCGAAAGTGCATCCAGGCGTCTATACCCTGAAAGCCGAATCCATCCCCCTGGCCAAACAGATGCTGGCGGAGGTGGTAGAATGAGCGGGCTTGCAGCAATCCATACACAGGGTTATTGTGGGGTCGTCACGGCAAAATCCGTGGCCGGGTTTGGCGACCCGAACTCACAAAGGCGCACAAGCGCCCACCCTGTAGCCGGCGCTTTTTTTGTGCCCGCTACTCAGAGTTATGGTGGCTGTGCGTGGGAGGGCTTCGGCCCTGCCGGTTTCCTTTGTGACCGGTTCGCCAACCTGCGTACAGTCACCTCCATCTTTTTGGCGAGAGATAGGGGTGACTCCAATCACAAAGGAGTCTTACCCATGAAACATCCTCGTATTGCGTCCACGATGCGGGCGCGAGCCCACCGCAAGATGGCCTTTTCGGCCCTCAAATCCGACAGCAGCCTCTCCGTACGGCTTCACCGCTACAGCCGGCACATGGCAAAGGCCTATGCCCTGGAGACCCAGGAGGTGGCGTCATGAGCTTCCCCCTATCCAAAGCAAAATCAGAAGCGGAGTTCATGGCGCAAGCCGGCTCCGCCGTAGAGGTAATCTCCGGCCTCCTGAACAAGGAAGTCTTGCGTGAAGACACCGGCGAGGATGCCGCGCTGAATAACTGGGAAAGGGGCGGTCTGCTGGACGCTCTAAGCATCATCGGTCGTGAGCTGGTGACCCGCTCCTGTGAGCTCGACGAATTTACGGCCCTTCTTGTGAAGGAAGGAGAGTCCTCATGATGCCGATTGCCATTCACTACAGCTTTATCGACGACAAGATCACCTACCACTTCGAGAATCCGCACCGCTTCTTGACTGCCGATGAGGCCCTAGAGCTAGGCCTGATAGACGCCGATGAGTTGGCCATCCTGCAGAAGAAGGTAGATGCGGTTGGCTGGGAGGGCTGCCGATGAGTCGATACTGGGCACTCAGCACGCCGACCCTGAGAGCGTGACACTCCATGGCTCGCTCTCGCATTAACGCCAAAGGCCGCCGTGCTGCCGGGAGCTTCGCTGCTCTGCCTCATATCGTGATGGACAGCGAAGACTTCCGGTGCCTTTCCGGAAGCGCTATGAAAGTCCTCATGTGTTTGCTGCGTCAATACACGGGCAAGAACAACGGTGACCTAAGCGCCTCATACAAGGATGCCAAGTCATGGGGCATCGGGAGTAAGAGTACGCTAACCAGAGCCCTGGAAGAGCTTCAGGAGCGCAATCTGATCCAGCAAACCCGGGAGGGTCGATTCCTCAACCCTGGCGGTCAGTGCGCTCTCTACGAACTTACATGGCAAGCGCGTGATGAGTGTAACGGCAAGATAGACGCTCCTGCCACTAACACACCTCTTCGCAAGTTCAGCTTGGAGCGAGCAAAAAACCCGGCCCAGAAACTGTACCCAGAGCGTACAGAAAGTGTACCGAAAGGGGGGCATTAGGCGATGCGAAACATAGCCATCGGTACAGAAAGTGTACTCATTGAGCGCCCCCACTTGGTACACAAACTGTACTCCTTCTTAGATGTACCAGGGGGTCACCCCTGTAACCGTCTATTTTCTTCACGAAAAAGGCTTTTAAGAGCGCGCGGGCCAAAATTTGAGGCCCCTTTCAAGCTCCTTCGCTCCCGAGCGAGTTCCACCAGGGGGGCGCCATGAGTGAAGTCTACGAAGACGCCCGGCAGCGGCTATCCGATATGGGCGTAACCCCCTTGCTGGGAGGCTTGGTGCCGGAGTGGGCCACTGCGGACCTCCTGGGGTACAGCCGATCCTGGTTCCGGCAGCGTTCTGCGGCCGGCCAGCCCGTCTTGCCTTACGTCCCCCGCGGTAACCGGCGCTTCTACAAACTCGACGACATCGTGCGGTTCGTGACGGAAACCGCAGGTTAGCGCAGGTGTTCGACGGACTTCTCCGGTGACGCCTGCTTCGCGTGCGCGAGATAGTGGTGCCATGGATTTCGGGACCAATACGCGCGCGGGCCTGGGCAGAATCCGAACGGCCCTGCCGGCGCGCCAAGCGAGCAACCAGGAGCAGCCGTGAGCAACCTTACCCGGGTAGAGAAGCGCACCCTCAACCAGCTGGCCCATGCCCACGCCCAGATATACGAGGCTCGCGCCAAGTTCAGACTCCGAGAGGAACTGCACCGACTCAAGGCCGAGGGCCTCTCTGAGCAGGCAGCCCTTTCCCAGCTGCATAAGATCAACCCGCGAATCAGCGCCCCGTAGCAGGCTGGCCCGCCAGCACCTGTCGGCCTGAAAGAAACAGGACGGATACAGAGATGGCTCAGTTCGAACCCGGCAAATCTGGAAACCCGAAAGGTAAGCCCAAAGGGGCCCAGAGCCGCTTCACCAAGATGCGGGAAGAGCTGAAATCAGACCTACCGGCCTTGCTTGAATCCACCAAGAAGGCGGCGCTCGCGGGGGATATGACCGCAATGCGTCTGCTTCTGGAGCGGACACTGCCGCCCCTCAAGGCCACGGCCGCCCCACTGGTAATCGAAGACCTGGAGCAGGCGACCACACTTACCGGCAAAGCGGATCTCATCTTGGCGGCGATTGCTCGGGGAGACATGCCCCCGGACGTAGGCGCCTCCCTTGTGGATGCTTTGGGGCGGCTCGCCAAGCTGAAGGAGCTGGATGAGATCGAGCGTCGACTCTCCGCATTGGAGGAATCCCAATGAGCAACGCACTGAAAAGCCGCCTGGATCGGCTAGAGGCCTCCTCGTCAGCCAAGTCGGATAGCGCAGTGGATGCCATCCTGCTGGTGGCCGGCGGCTCAGACCATCCCCACCACGGTTACTCGGTTACTTGGCCTGATGGCACGACCACCGTCTATCGGCAGCGGCAACGCCGGGCAGAAGCACTTATCGCCAAGGAGGCGAGAGCCCGCCGTTGCATCGCCATCGCCGCCAGTATTGATCCACACCAAGAGTCCCCCTCTCAATCAGAATTGGAGCACTAACTATGCTTGCAGAACTCGCAGCCGCAGGAATTGGAGCCGGCGCTTCCGTATGGGGCGCAGGTAAAGCCGCCGATGCCCAGGAAGAAGCCAGCAAGCGCGCCATCGCCCTGCAGTATGAGCAGATGCGCCGCGCCTCGAACCTGTACCGCCCGTACCGCGAAGCCGGCGAGCAGGCCCTGACCGACTACCAGGGCAACATCGGCGACCAGCCCACCTACGAGAATACCCTGGCCACCCTGGCCGACGATCCGGGCTACCAGTTCCGCCTGGAGCAGGGCCAGAACACGCTGGAGAACAGCGCGGCGGCCCGCGGCAATCTGCTGTCCGGCGCCACCCTGAAAGACCTCACCGGCTACGCCCAGGGCATGGCGTCCCAGGAGGGGCAGGCGGCCTACAGCCGGGACATGAACGCCTACAACAACCAGCAGAACCAGCTCGCCAATCTCATGCAGATGGGCTTCAACTCGGTGAGCGGCCAGGTCGGCCAGCAGGCCCAGAGCGCCAACAACCTGGCGAACTTGGCCTTGCAGGGCGGTCAAAACCAAGCGAACTACTACACCGGTATTGGGAACGTCGCCAATCAGTTTGGCAGTAACGCCCTCCTGGCGATGATGCTCCAAGGTGGCGGTGCTGGTGGCGGGAATCTCGCCTCCACGCTCAGCGGTAGCGGAGCCTCCCCCTACAATCAGAACGCGCTGGCCAACATGTTCAGCGGCGGCGCAGGAGCCTAACCATGGCAGAACGAATGAGATTGATGGACCTCGGCCAGGTCTACAGTGATGCAGCGGCCATCCAGGGCCAGCGGCAGCGGAACGCGCTGGCAGAACTCGCGATGCCGTACAAAGTGGAATCGGCCCGCCTGGATACCGAGAACAAGGGCATGCGGAACAAGCTGGCGGAGCTGACCATGGGCGACCAGGTCCAGCAAAGCCAGCAAACAACCCAATTGAATGACCTCAAGCTGACCGACAGCCAGCGCCAGCAAGCTCTCTACGAATCCCAGCTGTTCATGCGCAATCTCGGGCAGGATTTCGAGCAACTTCCACCTGAACAACAGCAGCAGCGATGGATGACCGCCCGGCAGCACGCCATCGAACTCGACCCGGATGACATGGCTCTGCCTGAGCAGTTTGATTCAGGCGCCTATCGCAAAATCGCCGCAACCGCTTCCATGGCCGAACCCAAGCAGACCAGCTTCGAGAATAAGCTCGTTAACGCCGGCTACTCCCCGGGCACCCCAGAGTGGCACCAAGCAGCCCGAAGCCTGCTCAGCAAGCCGTCCGGCACCACGGTGAACCTAAATACGGGGGATGGCTACAGTGCCGACAGAGGGGAATTCTTGAAGGCCCTGGGTAAGAAGCAAGCAGACCAGTGGCTTGCCCAGTCTGAGCTTGCCCAGCAGTCCGACTCGAACATCGCGAAAGCTGAGGAGATGCTGGGGATCCTGAATCGCGGCCTGGAAACTGGCGCGCTAGCTCCGCTCTCGTCAGGCATCAATAAGTTCTCTCAAAGTGCCTTTGGGTACAACCTGACTGGGCTGGACCCGGCCGAGGCCGAACGGTTCGAAGCGATTTCCAACCAACTCGCCAAACAGCTCCGCGTCCCTGGTGAAGGTGTGATGACCGATAAGGACTTCGAAATCTACCGCGCCTCTACCGCCAACCTCGGCGCAACGCCGCAGGCCAACCGGCTCGCAATCAACTCCTTTGTCCGGGCTCAGCGTCGGAATCAGGAGAAGGCCGAGCAGATGGACCAGTGGATCAAGGAGAACGGCAGCATGACCGGCTTCCAGGGCTACTGGAACCGCTACATGACCGAGAATCCGCTGTACTCCGAGGAAGAGGCGGCTCGAATCCGGCAGATGTCAGGCGGTGGCGGATCCGCCGGCCAGATACTCGACGACGACACCGAAGCCATGCTTCAGGAATTGGGGGTCTAAATGGCTACTCACCAAGACATTGAGCGCCTGAAGATGGGTGTTCGCAAAGCCAAAGAGCAGGGCAAGCTGGGTATTGCCCGGGAGCTGGGCCGAAAGCTGCGCGAGGTCGCCTCACAGCAATCCAGGGGCGGCCTGCCCCTCACCCCCGACCAACGGCAAGCCGTAGCCCAGCAGCGCGCTAGCGGCGATTCAGGCGGCGTGCTGAATTTCCTTAGCGGCGACGACCGAAAGGTGCCGGACATCCCGGAACTTAATCCAGACGAGGTGTTCGGCATGCCGTGGGGCGACCACCCTGGGGAGAACTTCAGGACATCCGCCGGCACGCTGATGACCTTTGATGACGACGGCCAGAAGAACCTCTGGAGCGAGCAGCTTAAAGCGTCGGGGATTGAGCATCGTTGGGAGCGGGACCCGTACGGCAACGATGTGTTGGTCTACACGAACCCCGAAGGCGAGGAGAAGATGGGTTATGTGAACGCCCCGGGCGTTTCAGGCCGCGATTTGGCGGCACTGGGCGCCCAGGGTGGGGCGTTCGCTCTTGGTGGCGGGTTGCTGCGGGCGGCGCCAAAGATCGGACAGATGGTCTCAGGCGCCGGCCGCGGTGCCAGGTCGGCCATAGCTGCTGGCGGTGCCGCCAGCCAGTCGTACGGTCTGGATAGCGCAGCCAACACCCTTGGCGCTGAAATTGATGAAGCCGAGAAGGTCCGAAATGCCGCTTTGGCAGCGTCTGCCGGCGCGGTAATGCAGCCGCTCGGCGAAGCGGCGGCTTCCGGGTTGGCGCGTGGAGCGAAAGCCGCATCTGAGGCCGGAAAGGATCTGTTCCGGCGGGCCACAGGCACAGGGGACGACGCCATCAGGGCCACTCGGGAGATGGTCCTGGAGAGCGCTGGCGATATGACTCCCGCCCTGGAGAACGCCAGCCCCGAGTTTTGGTGGCGGGCGCACGCCAGTGCCAAGCAAGCGAACACGCCTGAAGAGGCGGTACAGGCGGCTATCGCGGAAGCCTACCGCGAGGAAATCCCCGGTTTCACGCCTCTGCGCCCGTATGTGACCGGCCAGCCGGCCGACTTCGCTGAGCTGGACCGGGTGTCCCGCGGTGGATACGGTGGCGCCCCGCAGAACGAACTCAGGGTCACTCAGAGACAGAATCAGGAGGCCCTGGAGGAGAGGGCCCGGACGATCCGGGAGCAGGTCACAGGGAGCGCGAGCGACGGTGTGGGCGATACCGGTGAGACGATCCGCCAGAACCTTCGGGACGCCTCTGAGGAATCCCGGCGAGCCGTCAACGAAGCGTATGGCCTGGCGAGCCGGCGTGAAGGCGCGTTCCTGGCGGAGGGTGTGGCAGAGTTGCCCGACCGCATGGAGGGAGTATTGGCCGCCAATAGCCACAAGCTGCCCAACCGCCCCATGATGGCAGAGAACTACCCAGCAACCTCCGAGATGGTTAACGCCATTCGGGAGTTCTCGGAGCAAGGCGACCTGCCGGTGCAAGATTTCGAGCAGGTCCGGCGATACCTGCAAAATCAGTGGCGCAGTGCCAGAGGTAGCGACAGGGCAGCTTCAGCCAGCGTCATGCGAGAGTTTGATGCTTGGGGCGACGACATGCTGGACCGGGCCCTCTATGCCGGCGACGACCAAGCCATCGAGTCACTGAAAGCTGCTCGGGCGGCAAACCGGCGCCACCAGGAGCGTTTCGGCCAGAACAACCAGTTCAAGGACGGACGGAACATCACGGACCGTGCCGGCAAAGTCATCAACGACATCATCAACGACGACCTCTCACCGGTGCATGTGGTCAACTACATGGCGGGATCGAACAAGATGGGGCAGACAAAAGACGCCCTGGCCGTCCTGAGTCGCCTGGAGAAGGCTGTAGGGAGGGAGTCGCCCGCTTGGTCGGCCCTTCAGGAAGCCGGGCTACTACGCATGTTCTACGATGATGCAGGGCGCTTCCGGAATCCCAGTCAGGCGGTAAAGCGCTGGGAGCAGATGAGCAAGGGCGATGCCCGGCTTTGGGCAGGGCGCCTGTATGGCGGGAAGGGGTTGGCGGAGATCGAGAAGTTCATGAGCCTCCTGAAGCGCACTGTGCGCGATTCACGGGATTATGTGCCCTCGGGGCCAGCCGTGGACAAGCTGACGGACAGCATTCAGGGCATGGCCATGAGGATGGGGCTCGCCTCCAAGTTCCCTATTGTCGGCCAGATAGCAGGGGATGTGGTGGATGGGCTGCGTAGGACTGGGGCTGAGCGTCGAGCGGCCCGGGAAGGGGCAGAAGCAATCCGCCAGCCCCAGCTCCGGTATATCCCGAGCGTGGATCTCTCGATAACCGTAGGCGAGGCAACGGCCGGTGGTGGTGCTGCGGCTACCCGGGCAAGGCCTACCCGGCGAACAGCCGGCCAGCCCCCTCAATGAGCTGCCCCGCAGCGCCCAGGAGAAAGATGAAAAGCAGGACAGGGAGAAGGTAGCCCAGTAGAACCACGGGCCAGGTCATCACCTTCTCCCACCAAGCCACAATGCGATGGTTGTCAGATCCGGGCTCCAGGCGGGAAAGCACCAGATTCGCCAGTAACCAAGCGATGAACAGCAGGGCCAGCAACAAGATGACCAGGCCCAGCAGTAAGAGATGGCCGGAAATCTCAAAAGAGGTTGTCATCTTGTATAGAATCTTACGCTAGAGCTCATATACTCGACCTTAGCATAGCGAGCATTTTCAGCATTCAAATCGGGCATATAAACTGAAAATGAGGTGCTGTTTCCGGGCGATATTCTACTGACGTTAAACTCTTTAGAGGTGTCGTTCACTGTTAGCAGAAAGGTTAAGCTCTCGTGGGCTACCGACTGAGAGTTAATTATCCTGCCTTCGAATTTTATTCCAGTTAAGTGCTCTTCCTGAGAGGCCCGCGCAATCATGAATCCCTTGTTGATCTCTTGAACGTCGGGCGTGGCGAAGTCAATGTTGTGTCTAAATTTCTTATATAGATAGTCAAGCTGTAGTTCTTGGGTAGTGACTTGCAACGAATCGAGTTCGCGAGCCAGTTGGGAATTTCTGCCCCGTAATTCCTCTACAGCTATCGTGAGTGCGTTTATGCTCTCAGCTTGGCCCCTCTCCTCTGTGAAATGCTGAAAGAGGAGGAATGTAGTCCCCAGTAGGGCCGCCAGGCTAAACGTGACGGCGAGCTTTCCTTTCATTTGGTTGTCATGCTCCATATCCCCTCTCCTTGGCCTGTTGTTATTACGTCGACCTAGCCCGGCAAGCGAAGCGGGCAGCAGTTGCTCCACTTTTGAATACACAATGGGGCGGCATAGCTGTTACCCGTGATTCCACCAAGCGGCGATACGCGCGACAATAAACCACACAAGCCCGAAGAAGATCAGCAAAACCGGCACGGCAGATCCCCCTGGGCCTGGCGTGTTCGCTGAGCCAACCGCCCAAACGACGCCAGCGCACATCATAGCGGCTGAGAGAAGCATCTGTTTCTTGTACTTCTTTCCCGTCTCTTCGATGGTGACTGGGCGCCTGGGGGTACTATTGCTGCGGGCACTGGCTTGGCTAGCTATGGATAGCCCGCAACCCGGGCAGGTTGCGGCTTGGTCGGAAATCTCCCGGGCGCATTCTGGGCACGCTATGAGAGTCATATCTCTCCCCCTGTTTCGTTAGTTTTTGTTAGCTTTGTCCTTGAGTAAGCCAATTTACCCGGCAATCAGAGCGTGATCCATATCACGCCGCGACCGGCCGGTCATATTGAGGTGGTGGGGTCGGTGGCTAAATGCTGGCGACGCATTAGATGCAGTACGAGCGTGCTAGTATTCGCCTACAGAGCCGTTTTCACCGCCCAGGTGATTGAGATTGGGGGTATTTATGGGGGTACTCATGGTGTTGAGTAATGTTGAAGTCCTTATAAATCAGTAGATTGGGGCAGGTATTCGAATCCTTCCGTCCGACCAATTGAAACGAAAAAGGCCAGCGGCTGAAAAGCGCTGGCCTTTTTTGTTGCCGCCGACTTTCCGACTCAGCTCAGCATCGTTCGATGCGCACCTCTACGTCCGACAGCGGCCCGATCAGTGGCGAAGCATCCTTGGCGGCCGCGGTAAGCCAGATGTGCGCCTGTTCGGCATTGATGAACACCGGCATGCGTTCATGAACCCGCGCGATCTCAGTATTAGCCCGCGTGGACAGCGGGATCACGGCGGTTTCCTCGCGGCTGGGGAAGAGAATGCCCGCCATCAGCAGCGGTTCGCCGTCGCCGAGTTGGAACCGGTAGTTCTGGTCCCGCAACTCGCCGGTCCATTGATACCAGCAATCAATGGGAATCAGACAGCGATAGGATTCGAACGCGCCGGCGAACGTCTTGTTGATATTGACCTCCTCTCCTTTCGCCACGTTGACCACAGAAGGGCTCCCGGGGCTCCCGGGCGGGCAGATCCCCCAGGTGGCGTCGGTCCGCCGGCGATCCTGATCGAGTGTTATCACCACCTCTCCCGGACGCACTTCCCGCCGGCTGGTGATGGTGACATCGTGGTCGGACAGTGATCGGACCAGCGCCGTAATCCGGTCGCTGTCTCGGGTGCCGTATCCGTCGCACATTGAACGCTCTCCTTGCGATAGTGCCTGTAAGCTTGCCAGCACGGGGCCGGCAGGTCAGCGTCCGGATTGTAAATCCAGGAAAACATGTCGATCACCGCCCTGACGGTTTCATTCATTGCATTGTCGGTCCGCGTCACTGCCGGCAGAACCGATAGGTTCTATGCTGATCGAAATCTCATCAATCGGGGTCGACGATGGATCTACGTATCTCCAAGTCGGAACAGCACTTTCGTGAAGAGGTACGCGCCTTTCTGGATGAGGCGCTCACTTCGGAAATCCAACAGGCGGGGCGCAAGACGACGTCGGTGTTCGCCCCGGTTAAAGAAGCGATGACGTGGCAGCGCATTCTCCACAAAAAGGGCTGGGCGGCGCCGCACTGGCCGGAGGCGTACGGCGGCACCGGCTGGAGCGTGGGCCAGCGGGCGGTGTTCGCGGAGGAGTTGGTGCGCGCGGAGGCGCCGCCGTTGATTCCCATGGGCTTGCAGATGTGCGGGCCCTGTCTGATCGGCTTCGGCACCGAGGAGCAGAAGGCGCATTACCTGCCGCGTATTCTTTCCGGCGAGGATATCTGGTGCCAGGGCTATTCCGAGCCCGGCGCCGGTTCCGATCTGGCGTCGCTGAAGACCTTCGCGGAGAGCGACGGCGACGACTATGTGATCAACGGCAC
>Ga0208316_1000839_pt1 | contig 21989 bp, 23 predicted proteins | sample MalvireepMed_231_FD_184240 | JGI IMG/M metagenome (GOLD analysis project Ga0208316, IMG submission 184240) | Marine viral communities from the Global Malaspina Expedition - Malaspina viral metaG DeepMed_231 (SPAdes) (version 2) | ecosystem: Environmental > Aquatic > Marine > Oceanic | place... | reverse complement strand
AATCTCCAGGTTCTGTGTGTCGCCTTGCGGCGGGAAGGTGTGGCGGAGCGCCTTGGCTCCATGTCGGTATTCGATATGGGCATGCCGTTTTTCGATCAAGGAAATTATCGAAAAACGATATTAAATCGACGTAACGAAGTGACCGATCGTTTATGTGCAGAGGCGCTGCCCGGCGCCCGGCGCGGGCGTTTGCGAGGGCGCCGATGGGCGCCTATGCTCCGCGGCCTCATCTGGAAAGGACGGCCATGGCCCTGAAGCTCGACCCCGGCGCCCGGCTGGTGGTCGCCACCCACAATCCCGGCAAGGCGCGGGAGCTGGCGGCGATCCTGGAAAACCGCTTCGACCTGGTCACCGCCGGCGAGCTTGGCCTGCCCGAGCCCGAGGAGACCGAGACCACCTTCGTCGGCAACGCCCTGCTGAAGGCCCGCGCCGCCGCCCGCGGCTCGGGCCTGATCGCCCTGGCCGATGATTCCGGGTTGAGCGTCCGCGCCCTGGACGGCGCCCCCGGCGTCTATTCCGCCCGCTGGGCCGGGCCGGACAAGGACTTCGGCCTGGCCGTGGCCAAGGTCGAGGAACGGCTAAAGGCCACCGGGCTCGAAGACCGCGCCGCCTGGTTCACCTGCGCCCTGGCCGTCGCCTGGCCCGACGAGGGGCCGGCCCTGGTGGTCGAGGGCCGGGTGGACGGCCAGCTGACCTTCCCGGGGCTTGGCCAACGGGGGTTCGGCTATGACCCGATCTTCACGCCGCAAGGCGGCGCCCTGACCTTTGGCGAGATGGAGCCTGCGGCCAAGGACGCCATGAGCCACCGGGCGCGGGCCTTCGCCAAGCTCAGGGCCGCCCTGCTTTGACCCAGTCCGGGCCGCCGCCCCTGGGGGTCTATGTCCACTGGCCCTATTGCGCCCGGATCTGCCCCTATTGTGACTTCAACGTCTATCGCGACCGCGGCCGGGGCGATGAGCAGGCCGCCCTGGTCGCCGCCATCGTCCAGGACCTGACCGCCCAGGCGGCGTTGACGGGGCCGCGCACCCTGGTGTCGGTCTTCTTCGGCGGGGGGACGCCGTCGCTGATGGACCCTGAGGCCGTGGCCCTGATCCTGGAGACCGCCCGGCGGCTCTGGACCCCGGCGGCGGACCTGGAGGTCAGCCTGGAGGCCAACCCCACCGATGGCGAGACCCAGAGGTTCGCAGCCCTGGCCCAGGCCGGGGTGGGGCGGCTTTCCCTCGGCGTCCAGGCCCTCGACGACGAGGCGCTCCGGTTCCTGGGCCGTGATCATGATGCGGCGACCGCCCGCCGGGCCCTGGAGGTCGCCGCCCAGGCGTTTGGTCGGGTGTCCCTGGATCTGATCTATGCGCGCCCTGGTCAGACGCCGCAGGCCTGGGCGGCCGAGCTGGAAGACGCCCTGGGCTACGGCGTCGAGCACATTTCGCCCTACCAGCTGACCATTGAGGCCGGGACCGCCTTCGATCGGGCGGTGCGCCGCGGCCAGCTGATCCCGCCGGACGACGAGGCCGCCGCCGTGCTCTTCGAGACCACCCAGGCGGTGCTCACCGCCGCGGGCTTCGAGGCCTATGAGGTGTCCAACCACGCCCGGGGCGAGGCGGCGCGCTCGCGGCACAATCTCGTCTACTGGCGGGGCTGGGACTATGTGGGCGTCGGCCCCGGCGCGCACGGACGCATCACCCTGGAGGGCGCTCGCCACGCCACAGAGGCCCAGGCGCGGCCCGCCGCCTATATCGGCGCGGTGGCCGAATCAGGTCGTGGCTTTCCAGATCTTGAACCGCTTTCCGCCGAGGCGGCGGCCGAGGAGCGGATCCTGACCGGGCTGCGGATCGAGGCGGGCGTCCCCTATCATGAGGTGCCTGCTTTGGGTCTGTCGCCGACCCACAACCGGGTCAAAACCCTTGTGGCGGAGGGGCTATTGCGGGATAACAACTTTAAGTTGTCAGTCACCCCGGAGGGACGGCTGGTGCTTGACCATGTGACCCGACGGCTGCTGGTCTGACGGCGACGCTTGCCTTGCTGCTTCCGACCGGCGAACCCTGCTCCCCATGGCTCATCCTGTCGCTCCGCCGCCCCTGTCCGACCAGCCCCTGTCGCCAGGGCTCTATGTTGTGGCGACGCCGATCGGCAACCTTCGCGATATCACCCTGCGCGCCCTGGACGTGCTGTCGGCCGCTGACCTGATCCTGGCCGAGGATACCCGGGTGACCGGCAAGCTGCTGGCGGCCTTCAAGATTTCCGGCCGCATGGAGCGGCATGACGAGCACGCCGCCGAGCGGGCGCGGCCCAAGGCTCTGGCGGTGCTGGAGCAGGGGGGGCGGGTGGCCCTGGTTTCGGACGCGGGCACGCCGCTGATCTCAGATCCCGGCTACCGTCTGGTGCGCGAGGTGGCCGCGGCCGGCTTTCCCATCCATCCCATCCCCGGGGCCTCGGCCCTGCTGGCGGGGCTGTCGGTGGCCGGCCTGCCGTCCGACCGCATCCTGTTCGCCGGCTTTCCACCCCCCAAGACCGCCGGACGACGCGCCTTCCTGCAGGAGGTGGCCGGCATCCGGGCGACCCTGGTCTTCTTCGAAGGCGCCTCTCGCCTGGGCGATAGCCTGGCCGACATGGCGCAAGTGTTCGGCCCCCGCGAGGCGGTGGTCTGCCGCGAACTGACCAAGCTCTATGAGACGGTGGTGCGCGGCCCCCTGGACGTGCTGGCCGCCGATCCCAGCCTGGCGGCGCCCAAGGGCGAGATCGTGATCCTGGTGGGGCCTGGCCGGGAGGAGGAAGCCACGGCCGACGACGCCGACCGGGCGCTCACCGAGGCGCTCTCGCGATTGAAGCCGGCCGAGGCGGCCGGCGAGGTCGCGCGGGCCCTGGGCCTGTCGCGGCGGGACCTCTATCGCCGCGCCCTGGAACTGAAGGCGGAGCAGGCGGAGTGACCACGCCAGAGCCGTCGATCCGCACGACCGCGCGGCAGGTTCGCGGCGCCCTGGCCCGCCGTTCAGGGCGACGGGCCGAGGCCTGGGCCGCCCTTTGGCTGATGGCCAAGGGCTATCGCATCCTGGGCTTTCGCCTGCGCACCCGCCTGGGGGAGATCGACCTGCTGGCCCAGAAGGGGCGGGTTCTGGCGGTGGTCGAGGTCAAGAGCCGCACCACCCTGGAGGCGGCCCTCGCGGCCGTGACGCCGGAGCAGCGCGACCGCCTGCGCCGGGCCGGCCAGGCCGCCGCCGGCGCCCGTCCGCGCCTCAAGGACCTGGCCATACGGCTGGACCTTATCGCCCTGGCGCCGGGACGCCTGCCGCGCCACCGGCCCGACGCCTGGAACGGCGCGTGATGAGGCCGCGGCGATGATGCGGGCGGAGGCCGAGGCGGCCCTGGCCCAGGCCGGGGCCACGGGGGACGAAAGCGCCTTTCCCCTGCTGGAGGCGGCCATCGCCTGCGCCCTGCACGAGGATCCGACGCGGGACCCCCAGGCGGTGCGGGACCTGGCGGCCGCAGGGGTGGAGCGCCTGGCCGCGCGCCTGCGCTGGGAAAGCCCGGAGGAGGCCCTGGCCGAGGCCATGTCCGGGGACCTGCGCCTGTCGGGCGACCTGTTCACCTATGAGCACCCGGACAATACCGACGTCATCGCGCTCGCCCAGCGGCGCAAGGGCATGCCCGTGTCCCTGGGCATCTTCTACCTGCATGTGGCCAAGCAGGGCGGTCTGAACGTCAAGGGCGTCGATTTTCCGGGGCACTTCCTGTTGCGGATCGAGACCCGCGAGGGGCCGCTGGCGCTGGATCCCTTCTGCGAGGGGCGCGTGGTGCTGCCGTCGGAGCTGACCCGCCGCGCCCTCCATGCCGGACTGACCCCCAATGTGGCCGATCGCCTGGACCTGCTGATGGCGCCGGCCAACGACCGTGAGGTGCTGATCCGCCTGCAGAACAACATCTTCGCCGCCGCCGCCGCCATGGGCGACTTCCCCCGGGCCGAGCGTTCGGCCCTGCGGCGGGCCCTGCTCGATCCCAAGGATCACCGGCCGTGGCTGGATGTGGCGGCGGCGCGCGAGGGCCAGGGCGCCCTGGCCGGCGCGTTGGAGGCCCTGGGCCGGGCCAGCGAACTGGACCACGGGGCGGCCCTGGCGGCCCGGGCCCAGCGCGAGCGCGTACGCCTGAAGATCAACTGAAGCTCACCGATCACGCATCGGCGTCTGGCGTTCGACGCCTGGCCCGCCTATGTCCGAAGCCCGGTCGTCGAAGGCCGCATGTCTCACGGGGAGCCCGCCATGGCCTTGAAGGTCGCCGTCCAGATGGACCCGCTCGAATCGATCAACATCGCGGGGGATACGACCTTCCTGATGATGCTCACCGCCCAGGCCAGGGGCCACAGCCTCTGGGTCTACACGCCCGACCGCCTGTCCCTGGACAGCGGCAAGGCCATGGCCCGGGGCCGGTCGGTGAAGGTGCAGGACGTCAAGGGCGACCACGCGACCTTCGGGGCGTGGGAGCGCCGGGACCTGGCCGAGATGGACGTGGTGCTGCTGCGGCAGGACCCGCCCTTTGACATGGCCTATATCACCGCCACCCACATTCTCGACGCCATCCACCCCAAGACCCTGGTGGTCAACAATCCCACAGAGGTGCGCAATGCGCCGGAAAAGCTGTTCGTCACCAGCTTCCCCGGCGTCCAGCCCCCGACCCTGATCACCTCGGACATCGAGGCCATCTACGACTTCCGCGCCGAGCACGGCGACATTGTGCTGAAGCCCCTCTATGGCGGCGGCGGCTCCGGCGTGGCCCGCCTGCTGGCTGACGATCCCAATCTCGACGCGCTGCTGGAGCTGCACGCCCTGATCGGCCGCGAACAGGTCATCGCCCAGAAGTTCATCCCCGCCGTCTCCAAGGGCGACAAGCGCATCCTGCTGGTGGACGGCGAGCCGGTGGGGGCCATCAACCGGGTGCCGGGCGCCGGCCAGATCCGGTCGAACCTGCGGGTCGGCGGCCGCGCCGAGGCCGTCGAGCTGACCGCCCGCGATCGCGAGCTGTGCGACATCATTGGCCCGGAGCTGAAGGCCCGCGGTCTGCTGTTCGTCGGCATCGACGTGATCGGCGACTATCTCACCGAGATCAATGTGACCTCGCCCACCGGCGCGCGGCAGCTCCAGGCCTTCACCGGCGTGGACGCCACCGAGCGGATGTGGGAGCGTGTGGAAGCCATCCGCGCGCAGGCATAGTATAGCCTCAAAAGCGTAACCTTGAGTTTAGGGATTGCGCTTTATTCCCCTTAGGTTCTATCTTCGTTCCTTGTATGAGCCGCGCTCTGCGCCGCTCTGTGGATAAATTCGCCCCTGACGACGCTCATTGGCGCAGGGGATCCGAACGGGAGATGGGCCGTGGCGGGGGTGGTCACAGTCGCCTTCGAGGGGGTTGAGGCCCGCCGGGTGGACGTCGAGGTCCAGCTCACCGGCGGGGCCGTGGCCTTCGTGGTGGTGGGTCTGGGCGACAAGGCGGTGGCCGAGAGCCGGGAGCGGGTCCGCGCCGCCTTCGCCGGCCTCGGCCTCGCCCTTCCTGCCCGGCGCATTATCGTCAACCTGGCGCCGGCCGACCTGCCCAAGGAGGGCAGCCACTACGACCTGCCCATCGCGCTTGCGGTCATGTCGGCCATGGGCATCATTCCCCCCGACGCCCTGAACGGCTGGGCCGCGGTGGGGGAGCTGTCCCTGGACGGCCGCATCGTCCAGGTGGCCGGCGCCCTGCCGGCCGCCGTCGCCGCCGGCGGCATGCAGCTGGGCCTGATCTGCCCGGAGGCCTGCGGGGCCGAGGCGGCCTGGTCCGGCGACACCCGCATCCTGGCCGCGCCCTCCCTGATCGCCCTGATCAACCATTTCCGCGGGACCCAGATGCTGGCCCCGCCCTCCGCCGGCCCGGTGGTGGAGGGCGATCGCGCGCCCGATCTGCGCGACGTGAAGGGTCAGGAGAACGCCAAGCGCGCCCTGGAGATCGCCGCGGCCGGGGGACACAACCTGCTGTTCATGGGGCCGCCGGGGTCGGGCAAGTCGATGATGGCCGCCCGGCTGCCGGGCCTCTTGCCGCCGCTGTCGCCGGCCGAGCTGCTCGAAACCTCGATGATCCATTCGGTGGCCGGCCTGATCGCCAAGGGCGAGCTGACCCGCCAGCGGCCGTTCCGCACCCCCCACCATTCGGCCAGCATGGCCGCCCTGACCGGCGGCGGCCTGAAGGCCAAGCCCGGCGAGGTCTCCCTGGCCCACAACGGCGTGCTGTTCCTCGACGAGCTGCCGGAGTTCTCCGCTCTTATGGCGCAAACGCACCAAGGCTGGGGCTGACTAACTCATTGTTCTAGCTACGTTCCTCCGAATGGAAGCTAAGCCAGAACGACCAAACACCATCGCCGGACTTCTCGATAAGCGCGCTGAACTCGCCGCGTTGGTGAAGTTCCACCGCGCCGAACTCCAGAAGATCACCTGCGACCTCGACCACGTCGACGCGACGATCCGGCTGTTCGACCCGAACGCAGACACCAGCAGGGTCAAACGATATCCGACCAAGCACCGCGCCCAAAAGGGTGAGATGGCCCGGTTCGTCCTTGTGATGCTGAAACAGGCCACCGCGCCGCTCACGTCGCTTGAGATCACCCAGGCGCAGATTAAAGCGCGAGGCCTGAAGGCGGATGATCAGACCGTCGTCCTGATGCGGAAGCGTGTCGGTGCCTGCCTGACGGCGCAACAGGCGAAAGCCGTTGTGCGATCTGTCCCCATGGAAGGCCCCTACAAGGGCTGGGAGTTGATCCGATGAACTCTCCCAGGCATCGCGAGCCCATTCGGTTCACCCGTGGTGGGCGTGCCTACATCATCACACCGACCTATGCGGCAGATGACGACGGCTACCTGGGTCTTTGCGATGGCCGCGTGGTAGCGCGCGCCGCAGACCGTGCTGGTGTTGCGAGGGCGTTGATCCAAGCGTCTACCGCGCCAAACACTCCGGGCTATTTGCGTTCCTAGTGTCGGCGCACATCAACTCCACCAAGCGTTCGCGCAACCCGCCTGGGCCTTCGTAGGTCGGCGGCGTGCGGATTGCGTCTAGTCTCATCGCCTGCTCTTCAGCAGAGATGGGACGGCTCTCTCGTCGAATGCGCTCGGCGCAACCAGACGCTTCCCACTCCTGAGACGATGGTGCCCGACTTATATGCGATGACGACCCGTAGGAGGTTGTGACGCTACGGTCCTCAACACCGCCCCGTTGGCTCACGATGCAAGTGACGCGCCCTCCGTATGGTTGTTCAAATCGGTAGACGCGCGTTGTGTCTTGAGCCTGCGCGACCGGGCCAATCGAAACTGCGCCCATGAAAACTAGAGCGCCTATCGCGCGTCGTCGAAGATCACGCTCGCTGCTATCGACCTTCCAGGTCATATCCGACTCCCATAGCTGATGGGGTCTATCTTGCCTGTTTCGGGTAAACGAAATAGGCAATATGGCTCCTAGAGCTATTCTGCCGATCCGCGCTTCATCCTGGCGATGGAGTGGGAGGCGATCGTGGGGGCGAATATTCGCCGGCTCAGGAAGGCCAAGGGCCTGACGCAGGAGCGGCTTGCCCAGGAAGCCGGGATGGCGATGCGCTACGTCGCCGGTGTGGAGCGGGGGGAGGAGAACCCCTCGCTTAGGTATCTGGTTAGGCTGGCAGAGGCGCTTGGTACGGAGCCGATGGAACTCCTGCGGCGGCTCTAACCAACGGCTGTCACGCTGCGATCCTGTCCGGGCGGCTTAGGTGTTCGAACAGGCTCTGAGTGTTCGAACAGGCTCTCGGTGTTCGAACAGGCTCTGAGTGTTCGAACAGGCTCTGGGTGTTCGAACAGGCTCTGAGTGTTCGAACAGGCTCTGAGTGTTCGAACAGGCTCTGGGTGTTCGAACAGGCTCTGAGTGTTCGAACAGGCTCTGAGTGTTCGAACAGGCTCTGGGTGTTCGAACAGGCTCTGGGTGTTCGAACAGGCTCTGAGTGTTCGAACAGGCTCTGGGTGTTCGAACAGGCTCTGGGTGTTCGAACAGGGTCTGGGTGTTCGAACAGGCTCTGGGTGTTCGAACAGGCTCTGAGCGTTCGAACAGGCTAGGGGTGTTCGAACAGGCTTAGGTGTTCGAACAGGGTCTGGATGTCGACCGGGAGGCGACGCATACTCTCCGTGACTGGCTCCTGTACCACAGGTTACAATTCCGCCTCGATTCGCCGGACGGGAGATTGGCGTATGGCGCTTGAGATAGAGACCGTCTCGCTTCAGCAAGCAGCTTCCCTACTCGCTTTGGAAGAAGCGCAGACGAACGATCTCAAGGCCAAGGAGATCACGCCATCGAAGCTTATGAAGACCGTCTCCGGGTTTGCGAACGCCGACGGCGGAGAACTATATATCGGCATACGCGAAGATAACGATGGTTCGCGCACGTGGGACGGCTTTCCGAACCAGGAGGCAGCGAACGGTCATCTCCAGGCCTTCGAGCAAACGTTTCCTCTGGGAACCTACTTCCAGTACTCGTTCATTAGGTGCCCCGAGCTTCCGGGCGTGGTTCTCCGCGTTGTCGTCAATAAAACCGATAAGATCACGTTAGCAAATGATGGGATCGCATACCTCAGGCGGGGTGCGCAATCCCTGCCTCAGAACACCCCCGAGCTACTGAAGCGTTTGGAGTACGCAAAAGGCGTCTCGACCTACGAGACAGAGTGCCTAAACGTCGACCTGGATGTACTGCTTAGCTCGGAGATCACAGGCCGCTTCATGAAGCATGTGGTCCCTGAGTCGGAACCCGAGCCGTGGCTAAAGAAGCAAGCCCTAATCCGAGGTGACCGCCCTACTGTGGCGGGTGTCTTGATGTTTGCTGACTTGCCGCAGGCCTACCTTCCTAAGCGGTGCGGCGTCAAAATCTATCGGTACAAGACGAAGGACCCCGAGGGATTCCGTGACGCCCTTGCGTTCCAGCCCGAGACCATAGAGGGGCCGCTATACGACCAGATCAAAGAGGCTGTTGAGAGAACCATATACCACGTCGAGCAGATTCCGCGCCTCGGAGAAGGCGGCCTAGAGGCGATCGTATACCCAAAGGAAACCATCCACGAAATCATCACGAACGGCATCATCCATCGCGACTACAGTATCGCGGATGACGTTCACATAAGGATATTTGACAATCGAATTGAGATCCAGAGTCCCGGCCGACTAGCGGCGCACGTGACATTGCAGAACGTTATGCGAGAGCGGGCGCATAGGAATGGTTCGATTGTAAGAATATTGAACAAATTTCCAGACCCTCCGAACAAAGACGTGGGCGAGGGCCTAAATACCGCGTTCCGACGAATGAACGAGGTGGGACTCAAGGACCCAGTACTTGAGCAAACTGAGAATAGTTTTGTCGCGGTCATCAGGCACGAGCGACTTGCTGGTCCTGAGCAGATGATCATGGATTTTCTGGATAAACATGGGACGATAAAGAACTCCCAGGCTCGCGAACTCACTCATGTCAAGGCCGACTACGTGATGAAGCGGATATTTGGCCGGATGATTAAGCAAGGAATGATTGAGCAGGTGCCTGGGACTGAAAAGTTCACCACGTGCTACAGGAAGGTAATGCGCTAACGGCTTTGCGCTTTCGCCCTCCTGGCACGCTTACAGCTCTAGCGCTCCCCCGGATTGGGTCACGCAGGCCCCCTGCCTCTAGCACTGCTATGCGCCCTCTGAAGGCTCCCCTAGCCGCACCACATAGCTCCCCATCGCCAGACAGCACTCGATGAAGAACCCGGCGGAGAACGTGCCCCGGTTTATCTGATTCCGGACGTTTGCCTCGTTCGCAGCCGCATCGGCGCCACGGGCCCTCAGCGCCTCGGCGAGTTCCTTATAAGTGACTCCGCGCCGCTGCATCTCAGCCTTCAGAACGCGCTTTGCACGTTGCGACCAGTCTTTTCCAGGAAGCGCCATCGCGTCACCATTGATTTAAATGCATCACAAATGATGCATTAGCGCTTGACTTGATGCGCTCACGCCGTTCATACGCATCATATCTGATGTATATGAACGGAAAGGTCGGTTGCGGCAACACTTTCTCCTTAGCGCCAAAGCGCGTTCGCTTAGCCTCGCGGAGGTCGCTCGCATGAGCGACGCCGAGGCCTATGCGGCGTTCAAGGCGATCCGCTTCGCGGATAACGGGGGAGAGCCGTACTGTCCTCACTGCGGCTGTACCGTGGTGTACGACATCGCGACCCGCGCGAAGTTCAAGTGCGTCGCCTGTGAGAAGCAGTTCTCCCTAACGTCGGGCACCACCTTCCACAGCACCAAGCTCAAGCTCTGGGAAATCCTCTTCGCGATCGCGATCTTCGTAAATGGCGTGAACGGCCACTCCGCTTCGCGTCTCTCCCGCGATCTCAACCGCTCCTACAAGTCCTGTTTCGTGTTGGCGCATAAGCTCCGGCGCGCGATGGCAGACATCCAGGCCGAACACATCCTAGAGGGCGAAGTTGAGGTCGATGGACTGGCGATTGGCGGCTTTGTGAGGCAAGGGCCGATCTTGGCCGAGCGGCCGAACATCCAGAAGGCTTCAGCCGCGCGGCGCCGTGTGATCGTTACCGTCCGCGAACGCCGCAAGGGCGGTCGCTCACGAGCGTTTGTGGTCGCCACCGAGGCAGCGGCTGTGCCGGACGTGCTGAGGGTGGTGAAGCCGGCCGCCCACATGATCACTGACGCTGCGGATCACTGGTCGCGGTTCCTGCTGGCGTTCAAAAGCCACTCCGCCGTCAATCACTCTGAGGGCTACTCCATCGACGGTGAGCACATCAACTACCTGGAGGGACACCACGCCCGCATTCGTCGTGCCTCGCGCGGCGTGTATCTGAAGATCAACGACGCCCACGCCCAGAACTACGCTGACGAGTTGTCCTGGCGGGATGATCACCGGCGCGTCGACAACGGGGGTCAGTTCAAGCTGCTTGCCTGTCGAGCCGCCAAGATGACTACCGCCAAGGAGTGGGCAGGGTATTGGCGGAAGCGGCCGCAACCGGGGTCGGTCGCGGCGCCCTAGACCACCGCGTCGGTCGCTCGCTTTGGACGACCAGCCCATCCCTCACCCTCGCCTTCAGAAGGTTCGTGGTGGAGCTGCGAACGTGGTTCTTCAGTTCCCGATCTGACAGGTCAAGGCTGAGGAGTTCGGCGACCCGCTGGATGACGTCTGCCGTGGAGAGTGGGTCATCGGACGTCTTCAAAGTCCGGTATATAGCGGCTGACAAGTCACCGTGGTTGCCTGTGACCGTCGGCCGGATCGGCTTGATGCCCTTTGGGGTCCAGTTCGGGTCATAGCTCGTCTGGATGGTGGCAGTGATCGCGTCCATCTGCCGCCGAAGTTGTTCCCGCGCTGCCGCGACTTCGGTGGTTGCGGCATCGATAGCCTTCAACCCCTTCGCCTTCTCCACCTTCCGTTCAGCGTGAACGTATAGGCCGAGCAGCTTTGCGTACTGCTTCTTCAAGTCGCGGATGACGTAGTATTTGTTCGCCATGAGCGACGTGTCGCCGGGCGAGGGCTAAAGCGGCGTCACCAAACACGCCTAAGGTCGACTTAACCCTAGAGTGCCGCCCACTCGCGAATACGGGAGATTGACAAGCCCGCGCTTCACGGTGGGCGGGATGACTCCCGCGCGCGCCTCTTTGACCTGTGACTCTGGCCGCGAATCATCGATATCTGATTGAGCCCGCAGTGCGCAAACACTGCGGGCTCAACGAAACCGCTGAGGGCGGCCCCGTGCTTATCAAGCGCTTCGAGTAGAATCGGAGTTGCGTGCGAGGTCAATGTCTCTCGGCTAACCGAAAGGTTTGAGCCAATGGCTGATCGCGCCGTACGAAAGACTGGAAAGAACCGCGAGGGTGACATCACGTCCCTCTGCAACGCCGGGGACGCTTGGTCGCCCCGCTTAAAAGCCGATGCAATCCGAGACATCGAGCAAGGACTACACACCTACCACGTGCCCTGGACGGACGGCCGGACCGAAATCCGGGTGGTCAACGACCCAACGAAGGGGAAGTACCTTCGGACGGATCGCGACAGCACCACGCGGAACAATCTGGACGATCTTCCAGACTGCTGAGCCGGACCGCGACGGCACAATTTCGTGTCGTCGCGGCTCCTTGCATTTCAGCTATTCGGTTTGGCGGGCGATCCACTGAGTGTGTTCACGGGAAAATGCAAGCTCAGCATCATCAACAAACTCCGCGAATTCTTCTTCAGTCATTTCGTGAGTAGAGCGGCTTTTTATAATGCCGATCTCATGGGCGGTAAGTCCGTAGGAAGCGGAGAGTTCGTTGAACTTCTTTATCTGCATCCAACCTACTAACGCAGTCGCCGCGACAATCAGGGGCTCAGGGTGCGCGAATTGCCACGTAGGAACGGCGATCCTCACCCCTACCACTAGAGCGGCTGCGGCATAGAGAGCCGAACAGACCACTACTGCTCGCACCGCCCACCTCCTATTGGTTGCGGCCTTCTTGGCATACCATGAGCGCTGCTCGTCCACCCGTCGCTCGACGTACACCTTCAAACGAGTAGCGAGGGGAGCATCGCGAATGGCTTCCATCTCAATGGTGACCTGCTCCCGCTCGGCCGCACCACCATCAAATCTCTGCCCAATGTGGCGGTTGGAGGACAAAATCGCCCGCAGATGGTTGCGGTAATTCGCCCGAGATTCTTGGTCTCGCTGGTCGCCAGGAAACGGCTCCGCTCGCATCATATACTTCCAAGTCGTGGTTTTGATCGACTCGGCAAGCGCGCGGGCTTGGTACCAACCCTGTTCAGGCTTCTGAAATGCCCTAATCAAAAGGAGCGTAAGGGGGGCGGCAAATGCAAGCGCATAGGCGCAATAGTACCAGCGGTAAGCGGGCGACCAGAGTGAGAATAAGGCAGAAAGAACGAGGAACGCGTACTCAGCCTTGATAAGGTTGAGGTACATTCTCTGCTGCTTGTTTGACGTAAGGTCAGCCTCTTCGTAGAGCCCTGGGTAGGTGATGTCCTGCATGACTCTCCGCCGCGACTCGCCTATGTTTGTCAGATCGATGTTCGGCGTACCGGAGCGCGCGGTCAACATGCCCACCTACAACCTCTTTATCTCCCACGCGTGGGCCTACGATGAACGATATGCGGGCATCTGCCGGTTGCTCGACAGCGTTCCCAACTTCGTCTGGCGGGACTACTCGGCACCTCGCGACTATCCCGTCGTCGACGCCGGGAGCGTGGTGGGGCGAAATAAGCTTCGTGCGCTGCTGCGAGAGCGAGTGCGAATTTCTTCCTGCTTCATCCTGGTCGCCGGGATGTTCGTTAATCACCGCGAGTGGGTTCAAGCGGAGATTCAATTCGCGCAGGAATATGGGAAACCGATCCTTGGGGTTATGCGTCGAGCGCAACAGCGTACCCCTGAAGCGGTTTATCAGGTTGCTGATAAGATCGTCGCTTGGAACTCGATGTCGATTGCGAACGGCGTTCGCGAACTTTGCTGACCGAACGGCGGCGCGGCGAGCCTCAGCGATAGCCTCGATCAGGCTTAAGGCCGAAGTTCAACGGCCGTTTGGTGCGTTTGCGCCATAAGAGCGGAGTTCTCGGCCCAGGCCCTGGACAGCCTGCGTCAGCCCCTGGAGACCGGCGAGGTGGTGGTGGCCCGGGCCAACGCCCATGTGCGCTATCCGGCGCGGTTCCAGCTGGTGGCGGCGATGAACCCCTGCCGCTGCGGGGGCGGCGGGCCCGGCCGCGGCGCCTGTGGCCGGGCGCCCCGCTGCCAAAGCGACTATCAGCGCAAGATTTCCGGGCCGATGATGGACCGCATGGACCTGGTGGTGGAGGTTCCGCCGGTCACCGCCGCCGACATGGCCCTGCCGCCGCCGGCCCAGGGCACGGCGCAGGCCGCCGCCCGGGTGGCCCAGGCCCGGCAGGTGCAGCTGGTGCGCGCGGCCGAAGCCGGTGAGAGCGCCGCGCCGCTGAACGCCCAGGCCTCCGGCGACCGGCTCGACGCCATCGCCAATCTCGACGCCCCGGCCCGGGCGCTGCTGTCCAAGGCCGCCGAGGCCGCCGGCCTCACCGCCCGCGGCTGGACCCGCACCCTGCGCCTGGCCCGCACCATCGCCGACCTGGAAGGCGCCCCAGACGTCCGCCGCGTCCACCTGGCCGAGGCGCTGATCTATCGCCGGGTGGGACTGGAGACGGCCTCGGCCCTGAGCGGCTGACGGCGGTGGACCAGGGTCCCTATGCCCAGGGCGGCGAGGACCAGATAGCTCCAGATCACCAGGCCCCAGCGATAGGGCAGGGCCGGCACGCCGCTGTCGGCGACCATGGCCAGGTGGGTGAGGATGCCCAGCAGCTGGAAGGCGGTGGCGAACAGCAGCCAGAGCCGGTTGGTGGTCAGGGCCAGCCACAGCAGGAACCCCAGGAAGAGGGCGTCCACGCCCAGCACCCCCCATTGGAGGCCGGTGGCGTCGGCGTCATAGGTCAGGGGGGTGAGGAACCAGGCGGCGAGGTTGGCCACCGCGGCCTGCTTCTCCGGCGCGCCGCCGCGCCACAGGGCCGCGCCGGACACCAGGACCATGGCCGCAAACCAGATCTGCTGAGGCAGGACGGCGAAGTACAAGCTCTATCCCCGGGCGCGGCTATGGCCGGCCGCCAGGGTGGCAGAGGCCGGCGCCTCCTGGAAGGCGCCGGCCGAAAAGACTTGCCAGCCGACTTGAAGGTCGCGCGCGGCCGATCAGGCGGCGTTGATGTCGCCCACCGCCCGCAGGCTCGGCGCCCGGACCGGCTCGTTGGGCTTGGGTGCGCCGTCGCCATACATGACCGCGCCAAGGCCGATCTGCTTCTGGGCCAGGCTGAGCTCCTTGTGGGCCTCGATCACGGCGCGGCGGGCCTCAGCCAGGGCGGTGATGGAGCGGCTGGTCCATTCGACGGCTTCCTGGCCGATCAGGGCCGAGAGACCGGCCTGGGCGCGCAGGCCCGGCATGACGCCGGCCAGGGCGGCGGTCTTGGCCAGGGCCGCGTCGATGGCGGTCTCGGCCTCGAACAGGCTGGCGGCGACCTGGTCGGCGTATTGACGACGTTGCTTGAGCATGAGGGATCTCCTTCCCGCGCGCAGGGCGCCGCGGGTCTGATGGGTCTTGGGTTGGGGTCTATCGGTCGGGGTGGTCCGCCGCCGGGGAAGGCGGCTCGGCTTCAGATCAGCGAGCTCAGGGCCTGAAGTCCCGCCAGGACGCCCCCGAAGGCGAGGGCCGAACCGATGGCGATGGCGAGGATCAGGCCGATCCGGGCAGCCGGTCCTAGGCCATCTGTGCGTCCGCTTCGCCAGGGTGGAAGTTCTCGTCCAGCAGCACCCAGGTGATGCAGAGGATTTCCCGCATCACCATTTCCGGGGGCTTGAAGGCCGCCAGCTTGCGGGTGGCCGAGATCAGCGGCTTGACCATATCGGCCTGGGTGGGCGAAGCCGCCAGATCGGTCAGCTGGCGCTCCAGCTGGGTCCAGCAGAAGCCCGGCATCGACGCCCCCCGCGGCGAGGGTGTCGGCCACCTTGTCTCGAACGCCTCGATTTCGCGCCTGAGATGGATGGCCCGGTTCACCGCCGCCCGGTTGGCTGCGGTCTGCTCGTTCTCCGGTCGTCCGTCCTGGCCGTTCCAGTGCTTCATGGGTCTCGCCTCCTGATGAGGCCAGATCCGACCATGGGCCGGCGGCGGCGTCTGTCCTGACTGCGTCCTGTCCTGATGTGGTCAGGACACGATCGCGCCCCATCTGCGACGCCCGTTCATGGTCGGCCAGCAGGCGGGCGGCATGGTAGCGGTCGCCGACCCCCAGCTTGGCCCGGGCGCGATCGCAATAGGTGTCGACTGAGGTCTTGGACATGCCGAGCTCGCGGGCGATCTGCTTGGAGCTGAAATGCCGGTCCACCAGGCGCAGGCACTCCCGCTCCCGCCCGGTCAAAAGTTCCACCTGTTCCGTCATGCCGCCAATTCCCATCGATCGGAAATACTACACGCCAAGGTTTGGTCTGCGTCCACCGCGCTTTGGTGTCCGTATAGCGACAGGAGAGGATCGCTCAGAGGTTGAGCGTCAGTATGGAGCCGAATATGGGTTTGCGTGAGGCCGAGCTTGTGGACACCGCCGATCGCGCGATCGGCGCCCGGGTGCGGGCGCGTCGCCGGTCCCTGGCGCTCAGCCAATCCGATCTGGCCGATCACCTGGGCGTGTCCTTCCAGCAGGTCCAGAAGTACGAGCGCGGCGCCAACCGCATCTCCGGCTCGACCCTGGTGGCCGCCGCCCGCGCCCTGCAGACCACGGTGAGCTGGCTGGTGGGCGAGGAGGCCGGCGGCGAAAGTCCCCCCGACGAGGCGTTTTCGGCCCTGATGACGCCCGGCGCCATGGAGCTGCTGGAAGCCTATCGCGCCATCCCCCGCGCCCGGGCCCGGCAGGCCCTGCTGGCGCTCGCCCGCGAGATGGGCCGCGACGACGACTGACTCCCGCGACCAGCGTTTGACGGGCCGTTAAACGCTCTGCGCGCAGGGTGTCGGCCATGCGACGCCAAGCCGAAGACCGCCCCGCAGCCGAGCCCGTCGGCGAACAGATCAGCACCGAGCAACTGGCTGCGCTGAGCCACGAGTTCCGCACGCCGCTCAGCGGCGTCCTGGGGATGGCGCGGCTGCTGGAGGGGACGCGGCTCTCGGCCGAGCAGCGGGCCTATGTCAGCGCCATGCGCGACTCCGGCGAGCACCTGCTGGGCCTGGTCAACGAACTTCTCGACTTCGCCCGCCTGGGGGCCGGGAAGGTCGAGCTGCGTGAGGCGCCGGTGGAGATTGAGGCCCTGCTGCGGGCGGTCTGCGAACTGCTCAGCCCGCGGGCGCACGAAAAGGGTCTGGAGATCGCCTGGGCCTCGCCGGCGGCCGGCGCCGTGGTGATGGCCGATGAGAGCCGCCTGCGTCAGATCCTGCTGAACTTCGCCGGCAATGCGGTGAAATTCACCGCCAGCGGCGGGGTCCTGCTGGACGCCGCCCCGGCCGGCGGGGGCCGTTGGCGCTTCACCGTCGCCGACACGGGCCCCGGCGTCAGCGACGCCGCCCGGGACCTGATCTTCGAGGCCTTCGCCCAGTCCGAGGCCAGCCACCAGCTCACCGGTTCGGGCCTGGGCCTGGCCATCGCCCGACGCCTGGCCCTGGCCATGGACGGCGAGGTGGGCGTGGAGGCCGCCGCCGAGGGCGGGGCGGTCTTCTGGTTCGAGGCGCCCCTGCAGACCCAGGCGTCCCGCGCCCGCGGTCCAGCCCCCCTGGCGGGCCTGCAGGTGGGGGTCGCCTCGCCCAATCCGATCATCCGCCAGGCCGCCGCCCGCCAGATCGAGGCCTGTGGCGGAACGCCCGTCACCGCCGCCGATGTGGAGGACCTGCTGCCCCTGACCGGTCCGCAGGACGTCCTGCTGCTCGACCACGCCCTGGGGCGCGGCGGGCGCAAGGTGCGCCGACCCTTCGACCGGCCGGCCATCATCCTGCTGGCGCCGGAGGAACGCGACCGCATCGCCCGCTATCGCGCCTCGGGCTTCGGCGGCTATCTGATCAAGCCCCTGCGCCGCGCCTCCCTGGCCGAGCGGGTGCTGGCCGCCCTACAGACCGCCCCCGACCAGATCCACGGGCCGGAGGACGACCGGGTGGCGCCGGCCGCAGCCCCGGGCGCCCGGGTGCTGCTGGTGGAGGACAATCCCGTCAACGCCCTGCTCGCCCGCACCCTGCTCACCCGGGAAGGCTGCAGCGTCGACCACGCCATGACCGGCCAGGAGGCCCTGGCGGCCCTGAAGGTCGGCGCCTACGAGCTCGTGCTGATGGACATGCGCCTGCCCGACATCCCCGGCGAGGAGACCACGCGGCGCCTGCGGGCGGCCGGCATCGAAACCCCGGTGGTGGCCCTGACCGCCAACGCCTTCCAGGAGGATCGCGAGGCCTGCATGGCGGCGGGCATGAACGATTTCCTGGTCAAGCCCCTGGCCGCCGACGCCCTGCGACAGGCCCTGGCCCGCTGGGCGCGCAAGACCGTCGACGGCGCGGTCTGGACGGAACCGGCCGGGCGCGCCAAGTTCGGCTGACTCGGCGGGGCGTCCCGCCGCTCGGGGGGAGAGACCATGAGCCAGCCAGACGCCGAGCCGGCCGCCACGCCCAGCCTCTGGTCGGCCCTGACCGTCTATGGCGAACGCCGGGCCCTGATCATGCTGGCCCTGGGGTTCGCCTCGGGTCTGCCCAACCTGCTGATCTTCGACACCCTCTCAGCCTGGCTGCGGGAATCGGGGCTGTCGCTGCAGGTGATCAGCATCTTCTCCCTGGCCACCCTGGCCTATTCCATGAAGCTGCTCTGGGCGCCCCTGGTGGATCGCACCAAGATTCCCTGGCTGACCGACCGGCTGGGCCATCGCCGTTCCTGGATGCTGGTTTCGCAGGTGGCGATCATGATCGGCCTCTGGCTGGTGGCCGGCGGCGATCCGGTGCGCAATCTCGGCATGATGGCCCTGCTGGCGGTGCTGGTGGCCTTTTCCGGCGCCACCCAGGACATCGTCATCGACGCCTGGCGCATCGAGGCGGCCGGCGAGACCCGCCAGGGCGCCCTGGCGGCGGCCTACCAGTGGGGCTACCGCATCGCCATCATCGTCGCCGGCGCCGTGCCGCTGATCCTCGCCCAGCAGTACAGCTGGAACGTCTCCTATTTGGTGATGGCCGCCCTGATGCTGGTGGGGGTGGCCGGCGTGCTCGGCGCGCCGCGGGAGGCGCAGCACATCCTGCGGCCCATCAATCTGGAGGGCGTGCCGACCCGTCCGGGCCTGGAGTTGCCGGAGTGGCTCGCGCGGCTCAGCCTGGTGGTGATCGGCGCGATCATCCTGGGCTCAGGCCTGGCCGGCTCGGCCGACCTCCTGGCCGGCGCCCTGACCAGCCTCGGCCAGGCGCAGGCGGCGGAATCCCTCTCCACCGCCTGGACCACCCGGCCGTGGAACGCCTTCCTGCAGGTGGGCGCCGTGCTGGCCGGCGGTGGGCTGATCGTCCTGGCGGCCTTTCCGTTGCCGGGCCTGCGGACGCGGCCGGGCGTCTATCTGTCCGCGGCCCTGTTCGATCCGTTCATCGACTTCTTCGACCGCTACCGCGGCAGCGCGGCGCTCATCCTGGCGCTGATCTGTCTCTATCGGCTGGCCGATTTCGTCCTCAACATCATGACGCCCTTTTATCTGGACCTGGGCTTCACCCTCACCGAGATCGCCGAGGTGCGGAAGGTGTTCGGGGTGGCCATGTCCATGCTGGGGGTCTTCCTGGGGGGCCTGGCCGTGGCGCGGCTGGGGCTGATCCGGGCGATGCTGATCGGCGCCTTCGCCGGCCCCTTGAGCAATCTGGTCTTCGCCTGGCTGGCCATCAAGGGCGCCTGGCTGCCGGCCCTGTTCGTGGCCATCGGGGTGGACAATGTGGCCGGCGGTTTCGCCGGCACCTGCCTGATCGCCTATATGTCGAGCCTGACGGGCTATGGCTTCACCGCCACCCAGTATGCGGTGTTCTCGTCCTTCTATTCCCTGCCGGGCAAGCTGCTGGCCTCGCAGTCGGGGCGCATCGTCGAGGGCTCGGCGGCGGCGGCCGAGGCCGGCGGGCTGCTGGCGCCGCTCAAGGGCCTGTTCGTGGGCCTGCCGGCCGAGGCCTATGCGGCGGCTGTCGAAAAGTCCGGGGTGAGCGCCGCGGCCCTGGGGGCCGGCTATGTGCTGTTCTTCGTCTATTCCGCGCTGATCGGGGTGGTGGGGATCATCCTGGCCTTCATGGTCGCGGCCCGGCAGCCCCGCCCGCCGGAGACCGCCGAGCCCGAGGCTCAGCCGGCCGGAGAGGCCGCCGCCGGCTGAGCGTCGCCGGCCGGTTCAGCCGTGGTTTCCGGCGCCGTCTTGATCTCCGGCGCCGCCTGGGGCTGCGGCATGCCGACGGGGGACGGGTCGGGCGCCGGCGTGGCGCCCCCGTCGTTGGTCTCCAGGCAGATCACCTGCGCCACCCGCAGGTCGCGGCGCAGGTCGTCGGCCACCCGGCCATAGTTTTCGGGCGTCACCGGCTCGCCCACGGCGAAGTTGGCCGCCCGATGGCCAGACGCGGTGAGGGCGGTGAGCACGGTTTCGGGCGAGGTGGTGTAGATCCGGCCGCGCCGGGGGGCCTCGGCCACCGTCACGCCGATGACCCGGCCGGCGCTGTCCAGGGCCGGCGCCCCCGACAGACCGGCCAGCGTGCCGGTGAGGCCGTCGGTGCGCCCGGTCTCGGCCCAGACCAGCACGGATTCAGTGCGCGCACCGCGGCCACGGACCACCAGGTTCTCGCGGCCCAGCAGGCGCGAGGTGGCCTCGCCGGCCCGGCCCTGCGGATAGCCGGGATGGAAGGCGCGGTCCCCCCGGCGCAGGGTGCGGTCGAGGCCCAGCGGCAGGGCGGGCGCGCCCCCTTCGGTGATCAGGATGGCGGCTTCCCCGCGGGGGTCGATGAACACCTGGGCGTCCACGCCGCGGCCGTCGGCCACCATGATCGCCGCCTGCCGGCAGCCTTCGACCACATGGCGGGCGGTCATCCAGACGCCGTCGTCTGACACGGCGAAGGCGGTGCCGGCGCCGGGCTCGGCGGTTTGCGGCACATCGACCACCACGGCCGGGTCGAAGGGCGAGGCCGGACCCAGCGGCAGGCCTTCCTCGCCCGGCACCGGCGGCGGCGGCGGCGGGGCGGCGGCGTCCTCCTGTCGCCCGACCGCCGAGATCAGCAGCGCCAGGACGACGGCGGCATAGACGAGCCAGTCCGGAAGGCGGGGAAAGTGCATCAGGTGGTCAGGTCGCCACGGCCGCGGCGAGGATCAGGGCGGTGGCGAGCTTGGCGCCCACCAGCAGGGCGGCGGCGGCCACCTCGCCCTCCTGGATCCGCTGCGGCAGGCCGCGGAGCAGCAGGTCCACCAGCCGGAAGACCAGCAGCTGAACCATCACCGTCGAGATGCCCCAGATGATGATCTCGATCAGCGAGGTGGACGAGTTCAGCGACAGGGCCAGGGGCGCGGCCAGCCCCACCAGGACCCCCCCGAGCGAGACCGCGGCCGCGGCGTTGCCGTCGCGGATCAGGGCCACCTCCTTGTGGGGGGTCAGCAGGACGTAGAGGGCCGCGGCGAGAAACAGGATCAGCACCGCCACGGCGGCGTGCAGCAGGGTGGTGGGAAAGCCGATGGCGAAGGCCTGGATTTCCGGAGACTGAAGGTCAGGGGGCATGCGGGCTCACCTCGGCTGCGGCGGGAGCGGCATGGTTAGCACGAGCGCCCGCCCGGCAAGCAAGCCGTTCAGGCGACAGGGGCGTCCTTCGCCTGTTGGGCGAGCGCCGCCTGGTCCAGACGCCGCCGTTCGCTGGCGCGCATCTTCTCGCTTTCCGACTTCAGCTGGCCGCAGGCGGCCAGGATGTCCCGGCCCCGAGGGGTGCGGATCGGCGAGGCGTAGCCGGCCCGGTTCAACACCGCGGCGAAGGCCTCGATGGTCTTCCAGTCCGAGCAGGCATAGGGCGAGCCCGGCCACGGATTGAACGGGATCAGGTTGATCTTGGCCGGAATGCCCTTGATCAGGTTGAGCAGGGCCTTGGCCTCGGCGGGGCTGTCATTGACGCCCTTGAGCATGACGTATTCGAAGGTCACCCGCCTTGCATTGGAGAGGCCCGGATAGGCGCGGATGCCGGCCATCAGCTGATCCAGGGGGTACTTCCGGTTCAGAGGCACCAGCTCGTCGCGCAGTTCATCGTTCGTGGCGTGCAGCGAGATGGCCAGCATGGCCTGGGTCTGGTCGCCCAGGGGGCCCAACTCAGGCACGACGCCGGAGGTCGACACGGTGATCCGCCGCCGCGAGATGGCGATGCCCTCATTGTCGGCGATGATGTCGATGGCCGCGGCCACATGGGGCAGATTGTAGAGCGGCTCGCCCATGCCCATGAAGACGATGTTGGACAGCCGGCGGTCTTCCTTGGGGC
>Ga0208316_1000835_pt1 | contig 22061 bp, 22 predicted proteins | sample MalvireepMed_231_FD_184240 | JGI IMG/M metagenome (GOLD analysis project Ga0208316, IMG submission 184240) | Marine viral communities from the Global Malaspina Expedition - Malaspina viral metaG DeepMed_231 (SPAdes) (version 2) | ecosystem: Environmental > Aquatic > Marine > Oceanic | place... | reverse complement strand
AAACTAAAAGAAGAAGTTGTATTGCGTCCAGAAATCTATCAAGAAGGTGGCATCACTGTTCCGATGATTCCTTCTAAACCTTCTTCTTCTGCTGATCTTTATAAGATACTTGATGATACGGCTGTAGAGATGGGGATTTCTGTAGAGGATTTGTTAACAAAGGTAGAGGAGGCATCGCCTACAGCACCTGTTCAAGAAACAGAAATAGACGAGACAGTCACTACTATTGAGTCTGAACCTATTACCTTTGACGCGGATCGAACCGGTCCTCCCATCTCGTCTACAACAGGTGAAAGATTTGATCCTCTTGAAGCACAGAGAGAAGCAGCACTTAGGAAGCAAAAGGCAGAGGATGAAAAGCTAATGGAAGAGGCAATTCTTGGGTATGTTCCGGCACGCCCTCCTGTAACACAAGAGGCCGAAAAGAGTATATTTCATCTAACATATAAGGATTTTAGAGATAGGTTACGTCATGCTGAAACAGGGGGAGAAGATGACCCTTGGATATTTACTCATAGTAAAAAGGATAAAAAAGGTAATGTTAGTTCAGCTTTTGGACCAAGCCAGATAACATATACTTTAGCCGGGGATGTTTTGAAAAAGGTTCCTAAAAAAGACAAAGGACTTAAAGAATATATCCAGAAATTTATTAAACAAGGAAAAACTTCCTATAATTTAGAAAATAGAACAAAGAAGAGAACCAAAGCTAATCTAGAAATATATGGCAGAGGTAAGAGTGGTAATATTCCTTTAGAAGAGCATAAGAAATATTATCCAAGATTAGAAGAAATGGCTATTGATCAAAAGAGGAAAATAAGGGCTGTAAACAATATAGATGATCTTTTAAAAGCGTGGTATCCTGGCGCTGCGACAGATAAAGCTTGGAGAGAGAGATTTAATTTAGGCTCTGAAGAAGGATGATATCCAGAGCTAACATATCAAAGGAACTTACACCAAACTTAGGCAATTCAAAAAGGAGAAAGAGTATGGCGAAGAAGAAATCGATGAAAGCATTTAAGAAAGCTTTAGGATCGAATCCGGCTAGTGCTGAAGTAAATAAAACACAGAAAGCAAAGGGGGGTATGACCCTTGTAGGTCTTTCCCCGGCTGAAGAAAAGCGATCAGGGACGGCTTCTCAAGCTGCGCGTAAACGTAGTATGAAGAAGGGTGGAACTGCTAAACTAGCCGCTGGTGGTCAGGGTTATAAAGCTCGTGAGGACGAGTCGATTGCCATGCGTATACCGAGGAGACGAAGCCCGAGACAGCTTGCAGCCAGCCGTGATGACTCTTATGGACGTTGGGGCAGCGGAGCTACGAAGCGTGGGCGTATCAACCTATCTAGTGGTGGTATGGCTCAACATGGACATGGAGCGAAGTTGAAATAAAATGGCTAAACAAGATAACATTAAAGGCGGTAAGTCCAAGACTTGGAATGGTATTGGCATGAGCCGTAAACACGATGCATTCAACACCGGCACAAAGAAATTTGTAGCTAAAGGTAAAAAGAAAAAGTAACGAATGGCAATCCTTCCTGACAGTAAATTTATTGACACATATTATTTTAACAATCGAATTGAAAAGGAATTGGAAGAAGTTAAATTAAATCTTGCATCAGGTTCTTGTACCTCGTATGATGAGTACAAATATATTGTAGGTATTATTGAAGGTATGGAGAAATCCAAGAATATTCTACAAGATATTGTAAATCAATTTGACGAGAACGACGAAGAGTAAAGGAACCTTATAAATGCAACACGCAAGACTTAGCGGTGCCGTTAAGAATGATGAATGGATTAGCGATAAAGATGTAGCTGATCCTGATCCGTTACCCAGTTTACCTGGATATCATATACTGGTACGTCCAGTTGCTATTCGTACTGAAACAAAGGGCGGTATTTTATTGCCAGATCAATTTCTGGATGATGTGAAATACTTAACAACTGTAGGAAGGGTATTATGCGTTGGAGAAACAGCGTATAAAGATGCTCATAAATTCCCGAATGGTCCTTGGTGTCAGCCAAAAGACTTTGTTGCATATGGAAGACATGTAGGTCATAAGTTTGTATATAAGGGGGTACGTCTGATATTATTGTTTGATGACCAAATTATCATGGGGGTGGAAGACCCAACCTATCTAGATACAATGTTTAATTTAACAACTGAAGCGGCGTAATCGTAGTTCGCACTCTACGTAAAAGGGAAACAGAGTAAATGGCAGAAGATAAGCAAGAACAATGGAATGAAATGGATGTTGATTCCTATCGTGGTAAATCAAATATTGAAAAAGCAGAGACTGATAAGACAGATTTTGAAGTTGAAGAACCGGAAGATATTCCAGTAACTAAGGAAACGGTTGAAGCTGAGATTGAAGAAGAAGTTGAACAACCAGGATCATCTGAAGAAGAACAATCAAGCTACGAAGAATCAGAAAATTTAGAAGAACTGGATGGTATAAAAACCAAAGGTGCTGAAAAAAGAATTAGACAACTTGTTCAACAGCGTAAAGAGCGTGAAGAAGTTATAGTTCAACAGAATGACGAATTGGGTAGATTACGATCAGAACTTCTTAATTCCCATACTGCTAACCAGTCTATAGAAGTTGATTCCTTATCTTCGAAAGAAGCAGCTTTAAAAGAAAGAATTAAACTTGCAGAAAATGCTTATCTCCAAGCTTATGATGAAGGCGAAAAAGAGAAATTACTTGAAGCGCAGAATATTCTGCAAGATTCTAAAACAGATTTAAAATTTGTTGCTGCAAGAAAGAGACAAGTCGAACAAATACGAGATAAGACAGCGACACAACAAACGATAGATCATCGAGAAGCACAGGGGTATGTGCCTCAAGAGACGCAACAAGCTCAATCAGAGCATGACCCACTAGCAGTTGAATGGGCAGGTAAAAATGATTGGTTTGGTAAAGATGAGGTAATAACTGCTGTTGCTCTAGCAATTGATCAACAATTAAAAACAGAAGGATATGATCCATCCACTTCTGAATTTTATAAAGAAGTAGATGAAAGATTAAAGAAAGAACTTCCTAATAAGTTTCGTGTAGCGGATAACACGCAAAAACCGCCTCAACAGGTAGCAGGATCATCGCGCAAATCCTCCTCCAATAAACTCAAGGTAAAGCTTTCATCCAAAGATGTAAGTCTAGCCAAGAAATGGGGAATACCTCTTGACACTTATGCCGCCGAAAAAGCCAAAGTCAGCAATGTTGGTGATGGCTATACGGTAATCGGTAATAACTAGCAATAGCTCGTAAAAGAAGGAATATACACAAAATGGAAGCAAAGACTGACGTTCAAGAAACATCATCTAAAGGAACAAAACAAACTAGCGGCCATGATCTAGACTCTAGAGAATCGCAGCAACGTGAGTATCTTGAAATGGATAGCTGGCTTACTATTCCGAAAGGTATAGAAGAAGCATATAATAATCAAGGTTATCATTTAGGATGGTTGCGGATTTATCTAAATGGTGCTGAAGATTACAAGGCCGTAGGTAAAAAGATTAACGAAGGATGGGAGTTCGTAACTGCCGATGAAGTTCCAGAACTAGTGGCTGGATATGGTTATAGTAAAACAGAAGATCGTTTTGATAACTGCATTATTCGGGGAGATGTAGCTCTTGCTAAAATTTCTACCGATATTTGGTTAAATAGGAAACAGGCAAGTTTCCAGCGGAACCAAGAAATGAATGAAGCTATTGATAAACGGTTGATGTCTTTACAAGATCGTAGAATGCCTATTACAAATAGTAGCCATTCACAAACTACGGTTGGTAATCGGCCTACTAAGTTCGCAGATGATTAAACATATGTAAAAATATGTTTCTTGATATTGTTATTGTCATTTTGTTTCTCATTTTTTAGACTATATAAAGCTTTTTGAAAAGGAGAAATTAAATATGAGTGCTTCAAAAGCTTTGAATGGGTTCCACCCATCACGGATGCGTGGTAGCGGTGCCAATTCAACTGGTATGAGTCGATATCAGATTGCCCAGGGTACGAATCTTGCAATGTACTCTGGTGATCTTTTGAAACTTAGTGCTGGTTATGTCACTCCTATTACGACAACTACCGATTATGCTATAGGTGTTCTTGAAGGTGTACGGTATGTTGATAAAACTTCGAAGCAGCCTGTTTGGTCACGCTATATTAATTCCAGTGTATCGTCGGATGATAGCCTTACGTATGCTCTTGTCCATGATAATATGGATTCAACTTTTATAGTTCAGGCAGATGCTTCTCTAACCATTGGTGATTTGATGAATAACTTCAATGTTACCCTTGGTAGCGGCAGTACGGTTACTGGACAATCTGGCTTTGGTATTAAAGTCGGATCAGTAACTACCGGTACTGCAATGGTACGCCCCACCGCCCTGTATGATGTACCGGGTAATGCATGGGGAGATGCTTACACTAAAGCTGAATGCCGAATTGTTCGTCGTGTTGACGCGCAACAGAGTGTTGTGGCTTGTGTGGTTAGCCCGGTTTAATAGGAGGAATGACAAATGGCTATTAATCGCGCAGATATTGCGAAAGAACTCCTTCCGGGTTTGAATGCTATTTTCGGTCTTGAATATGGTAGCGTTGATGACGAACTCGCTCCCTTGTATGAGATTGAAAATTCAGACAAGGCATTCGAAGAAGAGGTTCTCTTTACCATGTTCGGTGAAGCACCGGTTAAGTCTGAAGGTGCTGCCGTACAGTACGACTCTGCACAGGAAAGCTATGCTTCTCGCTATACGCATGAAACCGTAGCTTTGGCATTTGCAGTAACAGAAGAAGCAATGGAAGATAATTTGTACGATACCTTTGCCAAGGTTCGCGCAAAGGGTTTGGCCCGTGCTATGGGTTCGACCAAGCAGGTTAAAGCTGCTAATACTTTCAATAATGCTTTTTCTGGCTCTTACCTTGGTGGTGATGGGGTTGCATTAATTTCCGATTCTCATCCAACCGTTGGTGATGGCAACCAGAGTAATAAGATCGGCACGGCGGCTATTTCCATGACTACTTTGGAAACGGCTATCGTTAACATTAGTAAGATCAAGGATGATCGTGGTATCCTTATAGCGGCTTCCGCTCAATCAGTCCATATCCCACCGGATTTGGCGATGGAAACCGATATGCTGCTTCATTCGGCTGGTCTTCCTAACGGAACTTTAGCATATCCCGGTTCTACATATGCTCCTAATGACCTTAACCCCATTCCAAACATGGGTTTGATGCCAAAGGGATTCTTTGTGAACAGGCGCTTTACCGATTCTGATAACTGGTTTGTTAAATCAGACGTTCCAAATGGAAGTAAGATGTTTGTTCGCACCCCTCTTGCTACCAAAATGGAGCCTGATTTTGATACCGGTAATTTGCGGTATAAGGCCCGTGAGCGTTATAGCTTTGGCTGGTCCGATTGGAGGCAGTGGTTTGGTGCTGAAGTTTAATAGCATCTTACTACAAACCCGATTTTGCGCCATATAACGTGGGTATCGGGAAACTAGGGCGGGAGACTTCGTGTCTCTCGTCCACCCTCTTTACAATATAAAAGGATTTTTCTTATGAGTGGAGCGATTAACCTCACCCCGTATACTGTTACGGCTACTGGAACTGTTACAAATAATTCTGCACGCATAGCAGGTTTTACTGTTACCAATAAAGGTGCGGATGATGATCAAGGTTTTACGATACATAATCTAGCAACTGATGGAACAGTTGGAACACAGATTATGGAATATAAAGAGTTAAGTTCAGTTGCTGGTGGTGCAAATAGTTTTACACAAACTTATAGCGGTAATACTGGTATTAAATTTGATAATGGTGTCTATGTTTGTGCAGATGCTCATATTAAATTATTTATGACAACTTTTTAGGTCGTCATGGCTTTATCAGGAACAACAAATTTTAGCCTCAATCTAGATGAGATTGTAGAAGAAGCTTTACTACAGATTGGTGGGGGAGCTATGCTTGGTGATGAGCCAAGACAGGCTAGGCGAACCATTGATCTTTTACTAAGAGAGTGGCAGACGCAGGGCTATTCCTTATGGAAAACAGATTTATCTACCTTTGTTCCCCAACCGATAGCTACTGCAAATGTTAATGGTAATGTCACTGACTCAACTAATGTAGTGGTAGACGGTAATGCAGGTACTATTGCTACAAAGATGGTTGTATCAGCGGGGGCCACGACAGCAAGTGCGGTAGTTGATGCTTCTCAAGTAGGAACCGAAATTAGTGTTGATGGGGTTAGTGGCACCGTCACAAATAATATGGTAGTATCTGGAACGGGAATTAGTGGTACGGATGGAATAAGTCCGACAGTATCTTCTAGTTCGATTAGCGGAACCTCCGGTACAATTACTTTAAGTTCAACTCAAACTTTAGCAGATAATGTAGTTCTAACAATGAAGAGTGATGTTACTGGTACTAGTGGGGTTAGTCCTACGGTAGCTACAGTAACCGATCAGAATACTCTGGTATTATCTGATAATCAAACTTTAAACGATAATCTCGCATTAACTTTCAAGAAAACATACGAGGCATTGGTAACAAATGCTATCGATGTATTAATCGCAAGTATCAGAGATCAAGGTACTGATATTGAAATGACTCGCATAACAATGGAAGAATATGAGAAACTTCCTACAAAAACTACAACAAGCAAGCCTATTCAATATGCTATTAAACATGAACGGACAGGGCCAACTATGTACTACTGGCCTATACCAGCAACAAATAGTAACTATACGATAAGATACTGGTATTTCGGATATACCGATGATAATAATAGTGCTACGGTAAATCCAGATGTTCCTTCTTTTATGCTCCCAGCACTAGTTGCAGGATTATCCTATAAGATGGCTCTTAAAAGACCCGGTGTACCAGATGGTAGAATTGTGTTACTTAAATCCTCTTATGATGAAATATTTAAAAATGCTATGTTAGCAGATAGAGAAAGAGCCGGGTTTATTTTAAGACCCGCCTTTAGGGTATAAATCTTATGGCTGGTAGTGGAGGAGGAGGATCAGTTAAATCCTATTTCATTTCTGATCGGAGTGGATTTAGATTTCGTTATAGAGATCGAATTGTAGAAGATACCGGAGCCGTAGTTGGTCCCGGTGAAGGGGATGGGCGATATACTATTAAAAGTCATCCACAAAATAAGTCCCCCCGTATTTCGGGATTTATTGTATTAAAGGACGCTAGACCAGATGAAATTCTAGCAACAATAGGCAATGCAACATGGACTCCTAGTATGAGTACAGCCATTCAGACCAGTATTACCATGTTTGCAAGTTCATCAAGTTAAAGAAGAAGGAAAAGAAAAATGGCTATTTCGTCAGGAATTGCAATTAAGTGGAAAGAATTGGCAATGGGGGGCCATATACCTAGTATCTCTACAGGATATACGGGATTTAAGATAGCTCTCTATGCTAGTGGTACTTCTCTAAGTAATGGAACTTCCCTTTATAAAACGACTGGAGAGGTTTCAGCTTCGACGGGGGGAGTTTCTACGAATTACACAGCCGGGGGTAATATATGTACCGTTATTAGTATTTCTGTAGCTGGTAGTATTGCGTATATGCAGTTTGCGGATCAAACATGGTCTTCGGCAACATTCTCAGCCGCTGGATGTTTAATCTATAATACTTCAACTTCAACAGCCAATCGTACTCTGGCTATAATTGATTTTGGAGGAACAAAAACTGCTACGAACGGTACCTTTACAATAACAATGCCAGCAGCGGGAGCGACTACATCCATTGTTCGTTTAGCGTAATCTTTATATAAAAAGAGGTAGATTAAGAAGATGGCGTTTCCGGGTTATGGTACAAGTACCTATGGGTTGTTTACCTACGGGTTTCCGACAGCCAATGCTTCTGTTACCCTAACAGGGCAGAAGTTTACTTATGCACTAGGTATTCCTGTTGTTGCAGCCAATGCAACGATAGGTCTTACGGGACAGGAAATTTCCTATTCTTTAGGTACTTTAACTTTTGGTGCTAATTCCAATGTAACGCTTACTGGTATCCAAGCAACCTATGACTTAGGAACTCCTAGAGTAATCGGACCTGCGGAGACTACATTAACAGGGCTAGAATTAGAATATTCATTAGGATCGCTACATACAACTACTGATGCTAGTATTACTTTAACCGGCATACAAGCTACTTTTGCAGTAAATTCAGGTTTCTATCCTCTTTGGAACTGGCAGCGTGAATTAGGAGGAGATACTACGGAAACATGGACACCAGAATTAGGGAAGGCAGCATGATATGGCAGTAGTAACGTATAGTACTCTCGTGCAACAGATTAAAGATACTATGGAAGATGATAGTACAGAATTTTCTAATGCCGTTCCTGACTTTATTCGTAGGGCTGAACTACGTTTAACGCGAGAGATGGATACGCATGGATTAACGCAGTATTTTACTAGTAATTTTACTAAAGGAGAAGCCTTTTTAGCAATTCCTTCAACAAACTTGATTGTTAAGAATATTAATTATCTAACTTCTGCAACAACGACTTTGGAGAATGGACGGGTAGCTAGTCCAAATACTAGAATTAGCTTATTGGTACGAACAAAAGAGTATGTAGAGGATTATTGGCCTGTTAGAACTTCAACAGGATTACCAAAATATTATACACATTTTATGCAAGATCAAGTTTTAATAGCCCCGGCACCAATTTCAGCGTTTGCGGCAGAAATAGAATTAGTTATACAACCTTCTACATTGAGTGTAGGGAATGAGACAAATTATTATACAACATTTTGTGAGAATGCCCTATTTTATGCTACTATGATAGAAGCATGTTACTTTAATAAAAATAGTACAGCGGTCCAATTATGGGATCAGCAATACCAACGAGAGATTATTACTATAGTCAACGAAGCTAGGCGTAACCGGAGAGATGATATGAGCAAACCAGACTCTCCTGCTGGTGGACCTGATACGTTAATTGATGGAGCAAACTGATAATGGCCTATACAAGTCGAATAAAAATGAACAAGCAAGCGACAGGGGCGAACGCTAACACATGGGGGAGCGTTTTAAACTCTGAAGTTTTCTCACTAGCTGATCAGGCAATAGCAGGGTATACCTCGGTATCTGTAGATGTGAGTGGAGCAATTGTTTTAAGTGTTGAAGATGGTGCTGTAAGTCGAGGGCGTAATAAAATAATTGAGTTAAAGGGGACTTTAGCTTCTGCTAAAGTTTTACAAATTCCATCAGCAAGTCGAGAATATCTTGTAAAAAATAGTACATCTGGTTCTTTTGCCGTTACGTTTAAATGTAATGGTGGATCAGGAACAGCAGTAACGCAGGGAGAAGCTAGTCTCCTTTACTGTGATGGAGCTTCGGTGAGAGCTACATACGGTGGTGCAGCAGCTAGAACAGTAGGAGTTTGTGCTGCTAATATCCCAGATACTTCTTTAGCTGACTTACGATATGATCAGCTTTCAGTGGATCAAACAATCACGGGAAGCAAAATTCATACAAGTTTGGTGGAATCAAACAGTTCTATTAAAGTTTCTTCGGGTCGAGCATATGCCGTCCCCCATAGTGTTTTAGATGCGGCTAGTATTGTCCTATCGATGGATAAAAGTAATACTTTCTTCGTAACTTTAGCTGGCAATCGAACTTTAGATTTTCCTCTAAAGGGGAGAGCGGGACAAAGTGGGTTGATCTACGTTTATCAAGATGGAACTGGAAGTCGAACACTTTCTTATGTTTCTTGTTGGAAATTTAGTGGAGGAACAGCACCAACGGCTACAACATCAGTAAGTTCTTGTGATATTATTTCTTATAATGTTCGAACTGTAGCTGCTTCTCTTACAGTTACGGCTATTGATGCCGAAATGAAAACAGATTTTAAAACTCCAGTATAGGATAAGATAGCAATGTTTATACAAGAGCCATTTAATTTAACTGGTGGTGTCGCGGGGGGTGGCGCTGGCTATTCAGTCGATTATTCATGCCGGTTCGATTATCTTGCGTCTGACCCTCGTCTTCATAGAACACAGGGTACGAGTTCTACGCCAGAAATACAAACTGTTGGTGCCTGGTTTAAATTAGGTACTCTGGGTGGGGCAGCGGGTGATCGCCGATTGATTACTGTTGGTGATTATAATAAAGGTGTGCTGGAAGTTACACTTCGTGGTGCCTCTTTCGCTAATAGGCTTCAGGTTACTTTATACAGTGATGCAGGAGGTAGTAGTGTTGTTAGAGCCGATCCAAATTCTCTTCAATTATTTCGTGATCCCCATGCATGGTATCATATATGCATTACTTATGATACAACCCCCGTCACTCCAATTTTTAAGTTCTTTCTTAATAATGAAGAGGTAACTGCTTGGGATGACGGTAGCGGAGCTTTTGATGGGATTCAAACTGATGATACTTTTAGTCTAAATTCTAATAGTGTTGATAAAATAACACTTGGTGCAAATAATGCCGGAACAGGTTCAAACTTTGATGGTTATATGAGTCAGTGGTTTTGTCTAGATGGAACTACTGTAGCAACACCAGCAGATGGAGGTATTGTTGAGGTCGATGATAATGGCGTGGTTAGGCCCGCTAATTTAACTGGTCTGACATTTGGTGCAGAGGGATGGCTACTTGATTTTGCAGATTCCAGTGATCTAGGTAATGATGTATCTGGAAATAATAATGATTTTACTTCTACTGACCTAGCTGCTGCTGATCGGGTTCCAGATACTCCGACTAATAACTGGGCAACTCTGTCTTCGGTTTCAGGTGTGATGGGTGCTGGCGCTGTAACTTTATCGAACGGGAATTTAGATACTGTTGGCACTGTTTCAACGTCATCCAATAATACTATTTGTAGTCATACTGTTACCTCTGGTAAATGGATATGGGGAGTTAAACCCGGTACCCCTGGTCAAGCACAGAACTCTGATCCGTGGATATTTGATATAAGCTCTGGACGAGATATTTACGTCAATACACCTAAGAGTGATGCTGCTGGTTGGGGTTCCAGTATGGATACTACAAGCACTTTTGTCACCTATCACGATGGGGGGAATAGAAGCCACACTGTCAGCCCCATATTCGCCACAAATGATCTACATTTGATGGCTGCTGATATTGATAATTTGAAGTTATGGTGCGGATATTACGATGCTAGTGCTGACACAACGAACTGGATGGACGGCGGTACGGGTATTACTGGCGATCCTGGGGCAGGAACTGATCAAACATGGACGTTGACAGGAACTCATTTTGCCTTCGGCACCAGCACTTATGGTACACGAACTGGTCAGATAGATTTTGGACAACGTACAGGGATCATTGACCAGATTACAATTCCAACAGGGTTCCAATTTCTTAATACAACCAATCTTGCTGTTCCTGCTATCGTTGACCCAAGTATTTATGCCCAAGCATACAACTATACTGGAACAGGATTAGCCCATACCGAAACCTTGAATGGTAATAGCGAGATGGGTACTCTTGATATGTTAGTGTTAAAGGATTTTTCAACGACTGATCAACCTCGTCTTTTTGCGGCCCATAGTGAAATGGGCAATACCAAAGCCATACTCATGGCTAACTATGGGGCGATAGAAACCGATGCCGATGGTGTTACTAGTATTGGTGCTGAAAATTCCTTTGTACTTGGCACTGGTGCTGGTGGTTTTAATGACGATGGTGATAGTTTTTCATCTTATTGTTTTCATGTTGCCAAAACTGCGGAAGCCCCAGCATCCCCGGCTGGATCAATTGCTTCAAAAGTCATAGTTAATGGTTCGGCTGGTTGGTCTATGGGAACTTGGGAAGGGACAGAAGCCAATGCGACTATTGGTCATGGTCTATCAGTAAAACCCAATTTTCTTTTAATTAGTAGTCTTGATGACGCTGGCGAAGCTATCCGAGTGGGTTTTACCGGTTTAGGGTGGACAAAAAATATTGGGTTTACTGGCGCTTTGCCCGCTGCCTATACGGATTCAACAGCATTCCAAGATTTAGCCCCCACTGATTCTATATTTTATGTTGGTAGCAATCCAGCATTGAACGATAGCGGCGGTACTATGTTCTTTTTCGCTGCCTATGATATTGCAGGATTTTCAACTTGGGGCCATACATATAGCCCCAATGCTGATGCCGATGGTCCTCTTGCACTCTACGGATTCAGTGCCGAATTTATTTGGTTGATGCGAATTGTTGGAGCCACGGTATGGTCAGCCATAGACATAATAAGAAGTCCGTACAATGAAACCGTAGATGCCGTTCGTATCAATGATAATACTGTGGGAACTACAAGCAATGTGGATATGGATGTTTTGAGCAATGGGCTAAAAATTAGGAGCAGCGGCGGCGATGTTAATGATAATGGTGCTGACTTCTATATTTTTGCTTGTGCAAAAAATCCCTTTGGAGGTCATGGCGGAACCTTTGGTAGTGGCGTGTCACCAGCTACGGCAAGATAATGGAGAATTAAGATATGTGGAAATATAATGACAAAAGTATAAGGCCAGGAAAATCTTGGAAAGATGATAATGGAGTGCTACATCCTGGTAATTGGAATATCTGGTCTGCTGAACATAAAGCCAGTATGGGTATCATAGAAATAATTCCTGAAACTCCACCTGATTCTAGGTTATATACTTGGTCTATGAATAAAGATGGTACTATTAATTCTAAAGCTAAAGAATTAAATGATTCAGGATCAGGTGATAGTAAAGTTTTTGGTCTTAAATCTACTTTAAAGAATAATGTAAAAATTCAACAAGGATCACTACTTGCTAAAACAGATTGGGTTATTATTAGGAAAGCTGATATAGATAAAGAAGTTCCTACAAATATTAAAACATGGAGAGATGCTATTAGAGCTAAAGCTACTGAAATGGAGAATGCTATAGATGCAGCTTCTAGTGTAGATGATATAGCAAAGCTTTGGATAACACATAAAGTGGATGATGTAGGAAGAATAGTAAAGTCAGGCATACTTTATGACTGGCCCGAATTACAGGAATAAATATAAGGAATGGAAAATAATGGAGTTCGGTACCAGGGAACTTATTCAATTTGCAACAATAGTTGCAAGCCTAATTGGAGCTTTTGCCGTTGTTAAGTCTCAATTAACGAGAGTTATACAAGATATTGCTAATATAGGGAAAACACTAGCCACGATAAATATAAGAATTGACAAAACAGAAGCTAATCAAGCTGTAACACAACATCAAAATTCTATGTTTTCAGATATACTTTCTCCTGCCAATCTGGAAAAGTTAAGTAAAAATTTAGCAGAGTTACAAACAGAAATGAGAGTAGTTCATAAAAATTTAGATAAATTATATGAGATGCATAACGGGAAACATCCTACATAATCTAATTAATTATAAGAAGGGGCATAATATATGGTTTATTCTTATTTTAATAATAAGTCTTTCTATCTTCCACTCTTCAGTTTTTGCACAAGAAGAGAAAACTAAAGAAAGCGGTATTATTATAGCATCGTGTAATGCATTACAGCATATAAATAAAGTTGTTGATGCTGATAAGAAATCATCCAGCAACGCTACAGAAATATTTCTAGAACTTGCTACACAAGGACATTGCAGACGTTATTATAGACCGATAAGGGTAGATTTAGGGAAATTAGAATATAGTTATGTAGATTCTAATAAGATACACACAGAAGTATGGAAGTTATTGGGACAGAAGTTATGGGTATTAATAGGAACAGAAAAAAATAGTGGGTTAGAGGTTTAGTATAACATAGAAACAGGAGACTTTTATTTATGTCATCTAGTGACACAAAGATGGTTCCCCTCCAATTTCAAGCTGGTATTAACAGGGAGAGAACAAAATATTCTTCTAAAGGTTATTGGTATAACGGTAATCGAGTACGTTTTAGAGATGGACAGCCGGAAAATATAAGGGGATGGGAAAAGAAAGTTAGCGAAAGATTTTCTGGAGTAGCACGGGCTTTAACTTCTTGGTCTTCTCTAGCGGGGTCTTCCTATGCTGCATTTGGGACGGACCAACTTATATATCTTTATAACGGGGGGAAATTATATGATGTGACTCCCATCTATACCCAGACTTGTGTGAGCAGTAATTCGGTTCGTCGTTTTGCAGTTACTTCTGGTTCAGGTCGTATTACGGTTGATACTGCTGGAACCTCACCAGCATTTGGAACACTCTCTATAACACAAAATACGCATATTGTTGTTAGTACTGCTAATAATACCAGCATTGCCGGAATCTTATTGAACGGTCAGCAATTCCGAACCTCTATTGTTCTTTCTACGGATGGCGATCCAGATTCAACTGTATTCAGGATTATTTCATCTGCTACCCTTGCTAATGCTACAACAAGTGTAATAACCACTATTACCAAGTTTTCTTTTCTTTTGCCCGCTGGACAACAAGAGGCGGCTGAAGGATTGGGATATGGTACCTATCTTTGGGATACTCCTCGTACTACATTAGGGGCCGGGAATGGCTATGGAACACCGGCTCCTGTAGGGGCTGGGTTTACTACGAATGCCAGAAATTGGTCCTTTACTCATTGGGGTGAAGATTTAATTGCTAACCCATATCATGGTAAAATATATCAATGGGTAGAGAATAACGGTACTGCTACCCGTGCTGTTTCTATTACATCAGCCCCGACAGAGAATACGGTTGTCATTGCAGCGCCATTAGATCAACGCCTATTAGCGGCTGGTACCATGACTGTAGCTTCGATCTTTGACCCGATGTTTGTTAGATGGTGTGGAACTCCTGATGAAGGTGGTTTTAATGAATGGGTTCCCAGAACAACGAATACAGCCGGGGATGTACGATTAGGAGATGGGTCTGAAATACGAGGAGGTGTTTATTCACGTAACCAGATTCTTATTTGGACCGACAATGCTCTCTATGGTATGACTGCTACTGGTGGTTCTTCCATCTTTACAACCCAACAGATAGGAACAAATTGTGGGCTAGTAGGCTTACATGCAGCTATTGAAGCAGATGGACGAGCCTTCTGGATGAGCCAAACAGATTTCTTTATATTTGATGGTACCCTTAAAGTTCTTCAATGCGATGTAAAAAAATATATATTTAACCAACTTAATACACAATACTATGATAAAATATATGCTGGTTTTAATAAGGAATTTACTGAAGTAACGTGGCTTTACCCGTCTGGTTCAAATAGTGAATGTGATAAGTATGTTACCTATAATCCAGCGGCTGATTGGTGGTCTTTTGGAGATGCGATCTGGACTACATGGGAAGATAAGAAAATGTTTGATACCATCCTGACTACAGGAAGTGGTTCATATCTTTATGATAATGAACCGGCATCTGTGTATACTGGTGATGGGAGTGCTATTGAATCATTTATTGAAAGTGGGGACTTTGATTTAGATTCGGCTGGAGCAAGTAACAGTATGGTGTTTGTAGATCGGATTGTTCCTGATGTAGAATTGCCATTAGGTGGAGAAGTTAAAATGAGTTTGTCTTTTAAAAGATTTCCCCTTACTTCTACAGCGGAGACAGTAACCAAGGGACCATTCACAATAGAAGCCAATACTACTAAAGTTAGTATGAGAGGCAGGGGAAGACAAGCTTCTATGAAAGTAGAACGGGGAGATACAACCAACACCCAATGGAAGTTAGGAAAAGTTCATTTGGATATGATGGCTGATGGTCCAAGGTAGGGAATAATGGCTACCGCACCTAAACAGTCATTTATCCGTACTCGTTATCCAGACTTTCCTCGTTATCCTCGTGCGTTGATTGATGCAGACGATAGTTTTAAGGTTGCGTGGGATGATATAGGAGCATGGTCAGCTACTCTTATTCGAACATTGGAAGAGTCGAATACCCGTACAATTTTTTTCGTTGTTGAAGATAATAGAGGAAGTATAAAAGTAGATGGGCGTATACAGGTAGGAGAGGTTGGAGTATCGGTAACTCCAGTGGCGGGGGATATGCGGTACAATACTACGACTAGTAAACACCAAGGATATAATGGATCATCCTGGAATGATTTTTATTAAGAACAATGGATAAACTTTTAAAAGATATACTAAAAGAAATTGATGATCAGGAGGTTCTATTAAGAGATTCTCCGAATGATACCAAAATCATCAAGGGACAACCCCATAAGCTTGCCTATATTACTGAAGATGAAGGCGAGGTTCTTGAAGCTTTGGGTGGTTCTGGTGAGGAAGTAGATGGTATTCCTGCCTATTTTGACTGGAGCGAGGGTGCTGGATATAGCTGGGGAGATTATCCATCTGATGATGATGATGATGATGGTGGTGGTATTGAGGGTGGTGCTGTAACAAGTACTGTAGGCGAGAAAAGTGAGGGTACTGGGTCAACTACCGGCAGTCTACTAGATAAATTGATGGGGAAGAAGACAGAGCCTTCTAAGAAAAAGACTGGGAGACCGTCCGGTGGTACTTTTACCGATACGGGCGGCGGCGTTGACTTACCCGGTATAGACTCTAAATTGGGGCTAGTAACTGATACTAAAGACTTAGGGCCGATGCACGCTGCCTTCCAACCTGGTGGTATTCTATCTGTAGAAGACCCCTTCGAGAAAGAGGATATGGGGAGCTTTACGGAATCCGCGTTGGAAACTCTAGCTTATCTAGCTTCGTTGGGTATTCTTGATATAGAATTATCTGGTAAAGATAAGTGGGGAAAAGACTGGAGTTTGGGTAAAGACCAACCCAAAGGTGTCGAGGTTAATCCGGGAGCAGCAGTAGCAGCACTCTTGGGTGGTCCTATTGCGAGTCTTGTTGGGGGTCAGTTAACTGCTCCAGGGCAAACGGCGCTAGGGGCTATATCTCCTAGCTATGTAATGGATTTTACCAAAGGAACGGGAGAATGGGCGAATCCCTCTATTTCTCAATTACCAGGAGCGGTGGAAAAGGGTGTAACAGAGCTTGCAGAGTTTATAAGTGATCCTGGAAGAGGAGTACAAAATGTTGTGGCTGGTATAACAACTGGGGCGGAAAATCTGGTAGACAGTATGACGACCCCTTTGGGTTGGTCACCCCCAGCCCAAGATCAACAAGTTGCCTCCACCAGTCCCTTTAGCCCAACTGGACCAACTACAGCCCCTACTACTCCTACTACAGCACCGAGTGATGACGATCCATACTTTGATGATTATATTGGTGGTGATACTACTCAACCGCTATCCATACCTACTACTACTACTACCGATGTGGCGACAGCTATAGCTATAGCAGAGGATGAACCAACAAGAGGTTGGGACGCTAGCCGCTGGGCTTGGACTTCCCAAGGTGGTCCTGTAGAAGCTTATCAAGCTGGCGGTTTAACAGGAATGATGCAGAGGGCTAATATGGTAGACCAAAGAAGAGGCTTCATGCCGACATTTCAGCCACAACAGGGTACTCAAGGATATCCTCAAAGACCCCAATGGCCTGGACAAAGACCCCAATGGCCGACAAGACCCCAATGGCCCCCAAGACCTCAATTCCCAAGGCCAAGGCAAGATACTTTAAAACCAGAAACTTATTTTCATACACATGAGGGAGGTAAGATAGATTACCCTAACTTCCCTAAACAATTTGTCAATCCACCGGGGACTAAGAATCCATTTAAACCGGACAGGAGACCAAGACCATATCCTATAGTTAATCCATTTAGTCCACAACAGGAAGAAATAATTCCGCCTATATCTATTGCTGAAACAGAGGCAACGGCTATGGCTCCAGAAGATATTGAGCAAACGACAATAACATCAGCGGTAGAGGAAACTCCCACTATGCCAAGAGAAATAAATATAAGGATGCCGGAAGATATTACAGCTAATGTAGATTTTCCTGAAGAGATTATTGGAACTACACAGGGTTATAACCGTGGTGGAGAAATAGAGAAGTATGGTTGGGGCGGTATGTTAAGAGGACTGGCTCCTATGGCGGCTGGCTTTGCTTTAGGCCCAATGGGACACATACCTGCTATGATAGGTGGTGGGCTGACTAGTTATGCATTGGGTGGGAAAAAGCGTAGTATGCTGGATGCTATTAAAGGTGGTCTGATGGCATACGGTGGTAGTGGTATGTATCGTGCAGGAATGGGAGCATCAGGACTTAGCGCCGAAGAAATGGCTGGGCCTGAATTGGGAAAACGAATGACGGCGCAAACTAAAGATGTAATACCACTGGATTCTTCTTCTCCATGGGCATTACAAACTCCAACTGCTCCAGTTGAAAGAAGTATATTGGGACAGGTACAAGCAGGTATGCAAGGAGGTCCGCAAGGTTGGGCGGATAAAATGACACAGAGCTTTGGAGGATTAGGAAATATTTTAAGTACGGGTGATCTAGGTGCCTACCAAAATATTTTATCAAAGTCAGCACTACCGATAGGGGCTGCGATGAGTGGCATGTCCATGACACCTCCCTCTGAAATGCCGGATGTACCGGAACAAACTCCATTACAGGTATCTCGGATGACGCCGGAACAAAGACGGGCATACATTATGGCTCAACGAAAGAAGTTTGCGGGAGGTGCGGGGCGAACAATGACTTTTGCTCCCCCGAATGTTGATGTTGGTGGATGGAGACCAAATATTGCTTCTGGTTATGCTCCAACAAGTGCTGCAAGAGGTGGAACAGTTCGACCAAATCAAATGGTTTCTTCAAACGAGAAGGGGTGGAGTGGTCTTAGTGGATTACCTGCCTTGTTACAAGAGGTAATTTCTATGCGTCAAGCTCAAGGATTGCCTATTCCCTTTATGAAGAAGCAGCCTACGAATGTAGAAGATATAGAAGAAACAGAGATGGTCTTTGCTGAAGCAGCCAAAGGCGGTGTAATGGAGATAGATGAAGAGATGCAGAGTGGCAGCTTTGTTCTTCCCGCTGATGTTGTTTCGAATGTTGGAGATGGATCATCTAGTTCAGGTCATCGTAGATTAGCAGACATATTTGAAATGGAAGAAGTGGAAGGTTATGCTCGTGGTGGAACTGGTATACTCAAAGGACCGGTAAAAGGAGTTGGAAGTGGTCTAGATGATCTAATTCAAACTGGTATAGATGGGGTGAGAGTAGCTAGACTTTCCAGTGATGAGTTTGTTGTACCCAAAGATATTGTAAGGAAGATGGGGGATGGTTCCCAGAGGGCTGGTGCAGAAAAACTGTATGACTTTATGAAAGATGTTCGCCTACAGAAACATGGCACCAGTAAACAGCCCAAAGAAATGCATATGTCTGGTCTACGAAAGATGGTATAAGAATGGAATGCAAGTAGAATTTTCTGCCGTTCCCCCCGATCAAATTATTTATATCTGGGACAAGATCGCCCCTTTGTTTGAGAAGTTAATTCAAGGACAGGGCTATGGTTCTTTAGAGGAGATGTTTGATAGTTTAGCTATACAAAAACGTAACACACTTTGGATAGCTTGGGAAAAGAAGAACAAGGATAACATCCTCATGGTTCTTAGCACTCGATTAGTAGAAGGGGGTGCCTTTGAAATTTTAGGATGTGCTGGAAAAGATAGATATTTATGGATGGATTACTTCAAGACAATTGAAAGATTCGCAAAAGATAGTGACTGTAATAGAATTCAGGTAAGAAATGGTAGAAGAGGATGGAAAAGGGATTTAGAAAAACAGGGGATGAAAGTAACTGGCTATACTTTTGAAAAGAAAATATAGGAAAAGAGTAGAAAAATGAGTACGATAGAATTGAAAAATAAAATAGCATTATTCAACAAACTCTATGAAGAGATTGCTGGTCATGGTAGAAACGGCGATACTGAACTCGCTCATATAAATAAATATGAAGCTGCCGTTTTAAAAGCTATGGGTGGTTCCGCTACTGTTAATACAGTAACGGGTCTTAGGGAATACTGGGATGATGATGATCCTGCTCCTGCTCCAGCACCAGCCGGGTCTACTACTGTTACTCAAGTTTCTGATCTTCCTGAGTATTTTAAACCGTATGTTGAAGAACTATTTGCTACGGCTCAAGATGTCTATGAAAAACCCTATGTTCCATATGGGCATGAATTAGTAGAGGGTGAAGATGCGGAAGGAAATGTTACTTATGACGTTCAAAAAATGCCTGACATTATTGATCCTGTTACTGGTATTGCTTCCCCTGCTGGTAAGCGGCTGGCTGATGTAACAGAAGAACAAGCGACAGCTTTTGGCGGATTGCGGGATTTGTTTACTCAAGTCGATCCGACTACAGGACAAAGAAGTTTCCGTGATCCTACTGCTGCTGGTTTTGAAGAAGCAAAGAGATTAGCTGCACGGGGAGCTAGAGGCTTTGATGAATTAGCAGAACGTGATCCTGTTACGGGAGAAATTATTACAAGTGCTGCTGAGTCTTTTAAAACAAAGTATATGGGTCCATATAGTGGTGCCGTTACAGAAATTCAAATAAGAGAACAGGAAAAGGCCCAAGAACTACAGAGACAACAACGGCAGCAAGCTGCTAGAATGGCATCAGCCCTTGGCGGAAGTCGATATGGTATTGAGACGGCTTTAGCAGGAAATCTGGATGCCCAGTTATTGGATGATATTCGTAAGAAAGGGTTGGAGTCAGCATATACACAAGGCTTAGAAACCTTCCAAGCAGATCGTGATGCTGCCGCCCGTGGCGCTGGACAACGGTCAGCTATGACAGCAGAAAAGTTTGGTCAACAATTAAAAGGTTTAGGAGCTTTGCAAAGCACGGGAGAAACTCAACGTGCTATAGCGCAGCAACCTCTGGATATAGGTTACGAAGAGTTTGCGAGGCAACAGAAATTCCCCCGTACTAATCTACAGGAATTAAGCGGTATTCTTAGAGGGTTCCAAGTACAACCGACAACGTATCAAACTTCGCAAACTTACAAACAACCGCCTAGTCTTGGTCAACAGCTTCTAGCTGCCGGTACATTAGGCGCTGGTATATCCAAAGGTCTTGGCTCATCGTTGTTGGGTAAGTCTGCCCGTGGCGGGGGGTTGATGAGTGTTGTGCCAGAACGGTATGCAAAAGGAGATACAGTCCCTACTCTAAAAAGGATGCTACAGGGTCTAGGATTAAGCAAGCAGGATTTGATCGAACTTATGTCTCAAGAACAGGGTCTGGGCTATGTTACAGATAGATTTCCTGATGATGAAGTCGATAGTAGACCTTCCTCAGTTCGGCGTCCTCCCCCCGGTGCTAGGCAAAGACGGTTAGAAAAACTACCGGGGCAGAAAAAATCTCCTTCGACAAGGGATGAGATAAGGGGGTGGGGCGGTCTTGGTGGATTACCTTCTATGGATGAAATAATAGAGTGGTTTGGTAGTGAAAAGAAGAAGCCACAACGCGGCCCTAGTAGGGGAAGGAGTATAAGGGATGTAGCAAAACAAAGGTTGTTGAAAGGCGGTCCTCGTCCAGTTGCTCCCCTTGATCTAATATATGATGAAAGTATAACCGAAGAAGCTGTCAATGTCCCGTTCAATGTCCCGTCTAGTGGGAAGATACAGATGTACAAGAAGCCGCCACCTTGGTCTAGGCATAGGGCGGCACCCGTAAGAAGCTCGGATAAACAAAACGGATTAGCTGCAATTTACGATGAGCCGGTTCCTCCCCCTTCATCTGCGGAAGATGATGCTGTACGAGACAGGGTCTTAAACACAAGGAGTCTTCAATATTGGGCTGCATATGGTACGTCAGAAGAAAAGCGTATTGCACAAAAGGCAATGGGCAAAGGCGGACCATATGTGGATAGGAAGGCAATTGAAGCACTGAAAGACGCCTTTACACCTATACCGGTAGACCCTGAGGATGTGCGGCCTCGCCATCCTAAAGATGTTAGGGCAACGGTTGATGAACATTTCACTCACCCCGGTCCATATGAAGCAATTGGAATAGGTAAAGATTGGAAGGTTGATGAACATTTGACTCACCCCGGTCCACTAGCAGATCGTGGTCGTGATTATGAGGGTGACCTTTATAGAGGTCAATATGACCCAGAAGATTTTCCTATGGGAGATGAATATATAAAAACAGATTTTGATGAGATTATTGAAGAAGTCTCACCAAGTACAAAGGCAGATGCAAAGAAAGGTGATGGTACTCTCTTT